>Ga0182027_10002294_pt1 | contig 31222 bp, 25 predicted proteins | sample 712E1DmetaG_FD_121300 | JGI IMG/M metagenome (GOLD analysis project Ga0182027, IMG submission 121300) | Permafrost microbial communities from Stordalen Mire, Sweden - 712E1D metaG (Illumina Assembly) | ecosystem: Environmental > Terrestrial > Soil > Wetlands > Permafrost | place: Sweden...
CCCTTGCCCTGGTCGTAGGCCACCAGCAGCTTCCGTCGCAAATCATCCGAATAGGGTCGCGCCATTGCATGTGCGCGGACCATCGCCATCAATACTATACACCATCAGGAGAAATGCTCTAGAATCAATGGGCTACTGATACGCCTGGCTCAGGCTCATGGGATCGAGGCCCGATAGAAATTTCTCGGCCTCAGCGGTAAGAAGGCTGTGAGTCACATCCTTCGGCGCGTCCGAATGAAGCCGGTCGATGCGAATCATGATGGGAATTGGGTGTGTTCGTGAACCTGCAAGTTCATTCATCCGCGGACGGAGAAAGATGAATCGGAAGCGGCCGTTCGGAGCGGCCTGTTGCCACTGCGAGCACGACCCCGGAGTGCAGGCGACACTCACGACGATGCTGTCGGTCACTCCGTCGTTATAGAAGCCCGTGCTGAGATTGAGGGACGCTCCCTGCGCGGTGACAAAGGGCACGGTGGTGAGAAGATCGGGCTGCAAACCGCGCGCCAGCCAGCACACATTCGGGTCATGGAAGTAAGCAGTCGGCGCGACCCAGACCGCGAGGATGATCTCTTCGGAACCCGGCGCGGAGTAGGCTCCGCTTTGCACGACCGGTTCGCCGGCAATCTGCTCATACCAGGTGCGGGTGAGCGTGAAGCCGCCGATCTGTTTCGGCATGCGACTGGCGAGGGACGCGGTCGTGGCCTGAGCCCTTTGCCGGGATCGGAGCGCCGAGGAAGGCAGGGCAAGAACCGCCAGCAGCGCGACGGCAAAAGCCGCGCACTTCAGGAAGAGATTTCGGACGCTCGGCGAAGACCCTCCCTTGTCGAGCGGCAAGCCAGCCGGATGCAGGTTCTCCTGCTTCTGGCGCGCGAGCCACAGGAAAAGCAGGATCGCAATCAGAAACAGGCTGGATCCGATGACATAGTCGGCCTGCTTTGCCACGCCCTCGAGTGTCGGAGACCCAAGCGCGATCCGATAATAGAGAACGAGAACGCAGAGCCGGATGAGATTGAAGAGATATCCGAGAAGAACTCCGCCCATAACGTACACTGCCCACCGGCGCCAGGAAGCACGCTTGAGATAGCCGAGAATCAGTGCGACATATCCCATGGCGACAGCGCCGCGAATCCCATCGCAGCCGGGCGCGATAAACATGCCGAAGTCCGGCGCAAACATCAGGCGCAGTTGCGGAGTCGTGGGCGCAAAGTGGATCAAGGTGGCAAAGGAGCGCGCGACGCGGGCGGAGATGTTTTGCAGCGGGATATCGATCATGCTGGTGGACAGGATGGGCACCGGCTGGGAGAGCAACAACAATCCCAGGGGAAACCAGGCGCGGCGCCACACGCGCGTGCCGGCAAACAGCAGGACCACGCCGCTGCCATAGAGATAGACGGGCAATGACAGCGGGATGAGGGAGACCAGAGCTCCTCCGGCAGTGACCAAGAGCAACGTATTTTCGCGGACCAGGCTGAGGACGAAGGAGAGCCCGATCACCAGCAGGCCCCACCACGTTCCGCGCATCTGCCAGCCGGCTTGCCGCCACGCGCGAAGAGTGAGCACAATGCTCACGGGAGGAATCAGCATTCCGATGGAGCGCAGGGGATCGGTCGTCCAGCATCTCCACAGCAGATCAATTTGCCGATAAATGCCGAGGCAGCCGGCCGCCGTCAGGATTGCAATGCAGCACAACAGCGCAATCGACGGCGCACTTTGCCGGCGGGATTCCAGTTCCGGTTCCAACACAGCTTCGCTGGTTGACGGCGACGCGAGCTCCAGGTGATTCGCCATGTCCGCTGTTCGTCCTATGTTGGATATCTTCGCATCCCATTGCTCACGGCGACTGCGGCGGCCCGGCAAGGGGCGTCTTCACCGGCGCCGCGATCCCGATAAACTGCGTGAGCGTATTCTTACCGGAGTTCGAAACCCAGATGTTTCCGCTTGCATCGATGGCGAGGCCGTAAGGCTCAAGCAGGGAAGCGTCGGTTCCGAATCCACTTGACGGCGACAGAAACATCCCGGGCGTGGCGCTGGATGAGCCTCCAATCTCAGAGAGGGAGTTGCCCTGGAAGTTGGCCACCCACACCGTCCCGGCGCCATCGATGGCAATTCCCTGAGGACGCCGCACGCCGCCGCCGGTCGCCGCGTCCAGCTTCAACGTTCCACATGTATTCACTTCGCTGATGCTATCGCCGTAGTAGTTGGCAACCCAAACATTGCCGTTCTGGTCAGTGGCGACGCCGGACCCTCCATTGCAGTCGCAGTTGTAGTTGGTCACCTGCGAGCCATCTGCCGAGATTTTGGTGATGGGGAGGAGGCCGGCCTGGTTGGCCACCCAGGCGTTGTGGCTCGCGTCGACGGCCAGCGCGACAGGAAATGCAAGGGATGTGCCGCCCCAGCCGCTGGCGCTTGAAACCGGCGAGCCTGCGCTCGACAGCAGCGTCACCTTCGAGTCGCCATAGTCGGCAAACCACATATTGCCGTTCGTGTCTGCGGCCACCGCGATGGGGAAGTTGATTCCGCCGCCGGTGATTCCGGTGGCGAGGGCCTGGCCTGAAGGGCTCAGCTCGGTCACGTTGCCGAGCCCGTTGTTCGGGGTGGTTTGCTCATTGGCAATCCAGACATTGCCTTCGATGTCCAGCGCCATGCCATACGATTGGTTGATACCGAAGCCGCTGATGCCGAAGGGGAGAGCAGCGCCACCGGGCGAAAACTCCGACACCACGTTGAAGTAGTTTGAAACCCAAACGTCACCGGACGCGGCCACGCTGACCGACGTGGGTAGGTTCATGCCTCCGCCCGAGATGGTGTCATGGAGCATCCAATCCGGAGGCGTCGCGGAAAGAGCCGGTGTAAAGACAGCATTGCTCGCAGCCAACGCGTAGATCGCCGCAACGTTGTTGCCGGGAGAGCGTGCGATACCGAGCGCCGCATCGAGCGTGTTGGCGGGAGCGGAATTGCCCGCGGAAGCGGCGTTGAATAGCGGAGAGCAGGCATTGCCGCCGGCGGACCCGGCGCAGGAGGCCAAGGCATTGGCAAGCGCGTTCAGCTTGCTGGTGGGCACGGCAAGCGTGGAGGGAATCCCCGCCCCCGGCGACGTGCCGGTGGTCATGTTCACCAGGCTGTTCGCCGTCAGGAATGCGTTGTCCAGTCCCGAGGTATTTGTGCAACTGGCGCCCACATTCCCGCCGCTGGATAGAAACGAAGCCAGCGCCCAAACCGAAGCGGCCGTCGTGGCTTCGTCAAGAACAAATGTGCTTCCGGAGTTGATGCTGCCGCAGGGGCCGAGAGCGGTCATGAGCCAAAGGGAGGAATTTGCCGAGGAGGCGGAGGCCGGCCGGCCGCCCTTGGAGAGCAAATAGACAGGGGTCTCGGCCGAAGGGCAGGTGTATCCGGTCGCGACCGTGAAACTTCCATCGGCCCCGGACGACGCTGCCGTTGCCAGCAGCGCCGTGGACGCGGAGCCGTTCCCGGCGATCCCTGCGGCATAGAGTTGCACTGAAGCTCCGCTCACTGGCTGTGAGGCGGCGAAGACTTTTCCGGTGAAGGAAACTCCCCCAACCGGCGTTCTCGACGGGCACGAAGCAGGGGCGGGCGAAGAGATACTCGGAGTGCAATTGCCGCTGCCTCCGCCACCGGTAGAAACACTTCCGCCGCAACCGCCGATTGCAGCCAAAGAAACAGAAACCGAAAGCGAGAGAAGAATACGCGGGACCATCACAATCGTATTCTCCATTCTAAGAACGGGCGGGATCGCCCGGCCCCTCGAAAGCTACTCCTTACGGCGGCGCGCACCGCGCACGCTCGCTGCCAGCGCGCCCAAGCCGCCCACAAGAGCCAGCACGATGGTCGGATCTTCCGGCGAGTCGTCGCATCCGGTCTGCGCGCGCAACGGAAAAGCCACGGCGGCCAGCATCAAGGCCAGTAGAAGACTGGAACGGCGAATCATGCGGATCTCCTTGCTTTCAACGTCTATTATCAGCACAAATCGCGGTATCTCGGCAGGAAAAGTCCACGAAAGTAACCCTAGAATACACGGAAGAACGCCCCGAGCGGCAATTTCTATTCCCTGACAGGGTGATGGCGGCGCGAAGGTTGCAAAGCCTTTTTCGCCCGGCCAGTCCGAACCGGAAACCTGACATTACTTCACCGGCCTGTGGTCGAAGCTCTCCCGCATCGCAAAAAATGCCTGTTTGGGGCGATAGTCGCTGTCAAACGGGAGCGATCGTTGCGGGCGGTTGGGCTGCTTGCGGTGGTGCGTGGGCCCATTGTTGAGCCAGGTAAACCGGTCACACAGATCCCATGTCAGCACCAGCTTAACCGCCGGATTCGCGAGAGCCACACGAAGATAATCGGTGTAAGTTTGCGCGACGATTTCGTCGCGTTTCACGGGATCGTCAGGGACAATATCGTCCTCGTTCACGTCGAGCTCGGTGAGATAGACTTCAAGGCCCATCTGGCGGATCGCCTCGATATAGTCGATCAGTCCCTTGCCGAACGTAGAGGGCTGGGCAGCCTTCACGTGGCTTTGGATGCCCACTGCATCCAATGGAACGTTGCGCTTTTGCAGACCGCGCAGCAATTCGAGGATAAGCTGGCGCCGTGCCGCGTCTTCTTCGTTGTCGTATTCAACTGCATAGTCGTTGTACGTCAAGCGGGCATGGGGATCGGCGGCTCGCGCCGTCCGGAATGCCAGGTCGATGTAGTCCGGCCCGACCTGTTCGTACCAGAATGACTTGCGCAGCCCGCCAGGCAGGGCGTCGCTGGGAAGGATCGCCTCGTTGACCACATCCCACGAGTGCAGCCGGCCCGCATAGTGTTTGCACACGGTCGTAATGTGATCGATAAAAAACTGGCGTGTGTTCGGCTGGTTCTCCGGCGTTTTTATCCAGTCGGGGACGGATTCGTGCCAGCAGAGCGTGTGCCCGCGCATCAGCATCTGATTGCTCTCGGCGAAGGCAAGCAAAAAGTCGGGCCGGGTAAAGTCGTACCGGTCGGGCGCGGGGCGCAACGCGATCCATTTCAGTTCGCTGGTGGGAACGACAATGCCGCACTGCTCGCGAATCAGTTCGGCGTAGTCGGGAATGTACTGCACGTTGCGAATGATGACAGCCGAGCCGAAGATCAAGCCGTGGCGTGGCGTATGAGCCCTTAGCGAGCGTGAACCGGAAACGTCATGAGACGAGCCAGGCAGGCTGTGCTCGTTCTCGCTGCGATGCCCGCGGGCTCGAAGCAGCGATCCGGCAGGCCCGGCAGCGGCAATGGAGGCTGCGGCCTTAGCTCCCTTTGCGATGAACTCTCGCCGTGAATGCATGACAGTTCGGAATTCCTTCTTGGCGATCGCCATCAACTCACTTGCCAGCCTACCACGGGTTCTCACCCAGAGGCTGATAGTGGACCCAGTCAAAGTCGACGGTTCCAGCGTCAGTGGCGAGCGTGGTGTAGGCGAAGAGAGCGGGCCGCGATCCCTTCCACCAACTGAATCGAATGGGCGTAACCGCGCCCAGCTCGTGGAAAGTCTTGCCATCGTCGAGACTGTACGAAAAACGCGCCAGATCGCCGTTGACGTGCACGCGAAGCTGGATCACCGCTTGCGAAAAAACCGGCCCGGCGGTCTGCTCCTGGAGGTGGAAGAAATTCAACCGCCGCTCACGCCCCTTTTGCTCAATCTCAAGGCCGCTGGCGGATTTTTCAAACATGGCCAGGCCGGTGTGCACGCCGGGCGTCATCTCCCTCAAGTCCAGGCGGACCGTGAATTCGAACGCGTTGTCCTGCATGCATTGCGTGAGCGTATTGCGCGCGGAGAGCAGGCCCTCCGCCGGCATTGCGATCAGCCGCAGATAACCGGGCCGGGCGCTCAACGACCAGTGCGCATCGTCCGGGTTGTGATTCCACTCCCACTGCGGCCCAAGCTCGGCATCGTTGAAGTCGTCGGAGGTTTGTGGCCGCTGGACCGAAGGTACACTGGGGTGGCCCGGAATCGGGCCGGAGGGCGTGGGCTGTCCGGTGGAGGCGCCGTCAGGATCCGCTCCGATGACCGGCCATTCGTCGTTCCAACGCACCGGCTCAAGATGAACAATGCGCCCGTGCGCGCCATCGGCCTGAAAATGAACGAACCATCCGTCGCCGTCCGGAGTTTCGACATAGGCTCCTTGATGCGGACCATTGATGTTGGTCGAGCCCTGCGCCAGCACCACACGATGCTCGTAAGGGCCGTAGATTTGCCGCGACCGCAACACTGCCTGCGAACCCGCGCCAACGCCGCCAATCGGGGCAAAAATGTAATAGTATCCGTCTCGTTTGTATAACTTGGGCCCTTCAAGAATGGGCAGGTGCTCAGGATCCTCCACAATGATCTTCCCTTCGTCGAGCACATGCTTGCCATCCGGCGACATGCGGTGCAGGATGAGCGGGCCGGCGCCGGTCATGGAGTGGATCAGGTAGGCGTTGCCGTCGTCGTCCCAGAACGGGCACGGGTCCTCGAGACCGGCCTTTCCGATCACGACTTCCGGCGCGCTCCAGGGCCCGGTGATCTCCTTCGCGGTGCTGACATAGATCCCCTCGCTGGGCGTGGGGAAGTACACGTAGTAGAGCCCATCATGCTTCCTGATCGAAGGCGCCCAGACCCCTTTGCCGTAGCGATTCCCGCCGACCATGCTGTATTGCGGGTCCATATCGAGACGGTTGACCACGTGTCCAATGATGGTCCAATGCACGAGGTCGCCGGATTGGAGAATGGGAATGCCGGGCACGAAGTGAAAGGTTGAAGCGACAAGATAATAATTCGCGCCATCGCGGATGACGTCAGGATCGGAGTAATCGGCGAAAAGGATGGGATTGCGATAAACGGCCTTCAGGCCCGGCAATGATGGCCTGTCATTCCCGCTCCAGGAGGCCGCTCGCGCTTCCTGGGGACTCGGGTTGTCGGGAGGCCCGGCTTTCCACCCCGGCGACGCAGGCCCGTCTGCGGTGGCTCCGACTTGCGTCGCCGGCCACGGCCTCTGCGTCAATGCAACCGAGGCAGCCGCCAGAAGGCAGGTTGCGGCCAGGATCTTTCGCGACCGCCGTCGTTCTTCCCGTCCTGATCGATCCATCATCGAGTGGCCTTTACGTTCTGCTCAGGTTGCATCCGGAGATAGGAAGGGCCCCCCGCGGCCGCTGCACCCGGCACTCGGCCAGTGACAGACTGCTGCAATGAGCGATTCTCTTTACTTCTAAATTCGAAAGCACGTAATGAAACGGGGAGTGCGGCATTCGGCCGCACTCCGCAAAGTTGTTAGAAGTCCAACTTCAACGACAACTGCGCGATTCGCGGATCGTTTTGCGGAGCCGTTCCAGCCCAGTTCTGCGGGCTGGTGCTGGTGATTTTGCCGAAGGAACCTGGGTTAACGCTGCATGCGTTACCCGCGCCCGAGGTGCCGCAGGTCGTGTTGGGATCGCCCAGGTTGGTGTGGTTGAACAGGTTGAAGTAGTCGGCGCGGAACGTCAAGCCGACCCGTTCGCCGAACGGGAACTTGCGAGCGATGCTGCCGTCCCAATCAACGTAATGCGGGCCGACAAAGGAGCCTTTCGCGACATTTCCGAAGCCGCCGGCAGCGGGGTTCGAGAAGGCGCCCGGGTTCAACCACGATTTGCAATTTGCAGCGCCCACGGCGCAGGTGGTGCTGCCATAAGCTCCGCTGCCGGAGTATACCGCGCGATCGCGGCTCTGTTGTGAGCCATCGATGTTGCCGCTATTCGCGAAGATGGTCAGCGGATCGCCACTCCGGTACTGGATCAGGCCGGTTGTCGACCAGCCGTTGACGATGTACCTGGCGACGCTCGGAGCATCGTTGAGGACCTTCGGGAGCGTGTAGACATACGAGGTCGCAAAAACGTTGCGATGATCGAAGTCCGCCGGGCCGTAGTCCAGTCTCTTGAAGTTCGTGACGGTGATCGGGTAAACCCAGGAGTTATTGTTGCCGATCGACGTGGCTGCCTGGTTCCAGGGCATGTCGTCCATCGCCCTCGACCAGGTGTAATTGAACAGCAAGGTCACGCCGTAACGAACCCGCTGCTCAGCCGAAAGCTGCAGCGAGTTGTAATTGGTGTTGCCGCCGGTGTTGGCCGCGGTGATGGTACCCGTGTAGCAACTGTTAGTGGTTGCGCAACCGGTCTGGTTGAAGACGCGCGTTCCGCCGGTTCCATTCACTGCGCCCACGACGGGGTTCAGCTCCATGGGCGACCACTCGTGGCTGCTGTGCTCGGCCACATAGGCCATACGCAAGGAGAGGCTGCTCGAGATCTGCTGCTCAACGGCCAGGTTCCAGTCGTAGGTCACCGGATCGTGGAAGCCCTTGTACGGATCGTAGGTCAGCCAACTCTGCGGCCCGATGGGGGTTGTTGACAGAGGCGGCTGAGGAGCCGGGAAGGGATTGGTGACCCCGGCGGTGCCGTAGGGATTGGCCCAGCTCATTTCGTAGCCGGTGGGGCTGGATTGCAGACCTACGGACGTAATGAACGGCGCAAGGTTGGAGTAAATGTTGAACAGGGTGCTGTTGATGCGGCTGTCAAAGAAGACACCGCCGCCGCCGCGTAAGGCGGTCTTGCCGTTGCCAAACACGTCATAGGCAAAGCCGACTCTCGGCATGAAGTGGTTGTAGGCGGAGTTGACGCCGTTTGGGTTGAACCCCGGATCGCCGGCGAACTGCATTCCGGCGGGCGCCTTCGGGTACAGTGTGGAGTGTGTGTTCGACGCCCACAGCGTCGGAGAGAAGCTGCCCATGCGTCCTTGCAGTTCGTGCCAGGGCTTGAAGGGCTCATAGCGGATGCCGTAGTCGACCGTCAGATTGCGCGTCGCCTTCCAGCTATCCTGCACATACGCGCCAATGAACTTGCCGCGGGGATTGAAGAACTGCCCGGACGCCTGGTTCATTTGATAGAGAGACCCGAACAGGAAGTCGGCCATGGTGTCGCCGTTGGCGGCGTTGGCGGCGGAGGCGAAGTTGAACTGCCCGGGTTGCTCGAACAGGTTGTTCACGTCGACTTTCGACACCTCGCCGTGAAAACCGGCGTCGATATTGTGTCTTCCCATCAGGAAGTGGATGTCGTCGGTCAGCGTGTAGTTATCCCGGCGGAAGAAGGCCTGGGGGTTGACGCTAATCTCGAAAAACCCGCCTTCGACATAGATCTGATTAATCTGCTTGAACGCCGGCTGCCAGATATTCACACCCAGATCCGCCACATCGATGCCGTTCGGCGTGACCGGCCCGCGGGAGTCGTTGTCAAGCTGATTGCTGATGATGAAGTTGTTGACGACGTGAGGGCTGAAGGTGTGCGTCTCGGAGATCAGCGAATTGTAATAGTGGTTCGCGGCCCCGTCTTCAATCGAGAGCAGGTTCGTAAGGTTTTCCTGACCCTGGAAGATGTACGCGTCGGAGAAGTACCGGAACGTCAATTTGTCCTTCGGCGTCAGCTCAGTGTCAACCTTGGCCGTGATCTCGGCAAAGCCGTAATCGTTCGGCACCTGGTAGAAAACGGAACCAGTCGAGGTTAACGCCGGAACATACTTCAAAAAGTTGGCCGTGACCGAACTGAGAGCAGCCGGCATCCACGTGTGCGAGGATTTGGCGGGGCACGAGGCATCGGCAACCATGTTTATCCCCGTCGGATCCAGCGGATTGGAGGCGCAATCGGAAAATACCAGGTTGTTTGTGCCCGGTGAAGTGCCGGACGTGTTTGCTCCCGCCTGGGCAATGGTTGGCAAAATGGAGGTCGTACTGGCCGCGACCTCGCGGTCGATTGTCTTCTGATATCCGACGAAGAAGAATGTCTTGTCGCTGTGGAAGACGTGCGGAATCTGCAGCGGTCCGCCCACGGTGCCGCCAAACTGATTGCGTTTGAGCAAGTCCGGCGGGTTTTTTCCTGTCTTTACATTGTAGGTGAAGTAGTTTGACGCGTTCAGGTCGGAATTGCGGACATATTCAAACAGATCGCCGTGATATCGGTTGGTGCCGCTCTTGGTGATGATGTTCACCACGCCCCCTGCGTTCTGGCCGTATTGGGCGTTGTAGTTGTTGGTTTCGATGCTGAACTCCTGGATTGCATCGGGCATGGGGAAGGGCATGTTGACGTTGGTGTATTCGTCCACATTGTTGCCGCCGTCGAGCATGTAGTTGGTCTGCCCCGTCAATGTGCCGTTGGCGGAGATTGCAATCGCCGTTGGGAAGGTCTTGGTATTTCCCTGGTCGGCCTGTGCCGGCGGCGCAATGGTAACGCCGGCCACCTCCTCCGTCAGAGCGGCTGCATTGCGCCCATTCAGAGGCAGCTCGTTCACCGACGAGGTGCCGATCACTTGCGAAAGCGTGCCGGTGGTTACGTCCACCTGGGCGGTTTCAGCGCTTACCGTCACAGTTTCGGAGGTTGAGCCGGGTTTCAGCGTGACGTTCACCGTGACCGAGCTGTCGGCGCGCAGCTGGACGCCTTTCTGCGTGTACGCCTCAAACCCCGGCCGCGTGGCCGAAATGTTGTAAACCGACGGCGCCAGAATTGGGAAAACGAAGTTGCCTTGGCCGCCCGTGGTTGTCTTTGACATAATCCCCGTTCCGGCCTGGGTTGCGGTCACTTCGGCGTCGGCAACAACCGCGCCGCTCGCGTCAGTCACCGTGCCGTTGATGCTCCCAAAACCTTGTGCCGACAACCGGCCTGGAATGCAAATGCACAACGCGAAAACGGCGACAAAACAACCAATCAACTTGGGAAAAGCTCTCATGTTAGCCTCCTGAAACTTTGCTCCTGTGAGTCCAATCAATCGCTTCGTGCCCTGACCAGAAGACGGCGGGCACACGAAAACCCGAGCCCTGAAGTTTGTATTGAAAGGAGTTGACAGTTGATGAGACAGATACCGTCCCTGACTGTCAGGACTTGACTTTATCCTGTTTATTTTCTTTATGTTATGCCGCAGACTCTGAGGCCGGGAACGCTCCGGAATCAGCGTGTCTAATCTGCCGCAACGGCCAGAACCTTCGGTGGCCCGGGGGTACCATCTGTGACCGTCGTCCCCAGGACAATCTGAAGGTTCCGCTCCGTTCCATTCAGCCCCGCCTCTTTCGCCATTGCTTGCATCAGCTCCGGGTTGGTCAGGAACTCCCCGGCGGTCTCGGTGCCATACGTGTAGAGCCCGCCGATCACGACCACGACATGCCCAGTTTCCGAGTCCCTGATGCGGGAAATCAGGGCGTAGTCCTGCAACCTGGGGCTGTTGGCTCCGGTCACCGGTTCGGGCGGCTGATTGGTGCCCCAGCTCCAGCTGCGGGAGGAGGGGTTCTTCGCGTCGCGAATGTAGATCAGGTGCCTGTCCGCATCCATGGCCAGGCTATAGCGCAACTGGCGGGTCAAGCGCAGGCTCCACTCGTTATTGAAAGCCCCAATCAGGACTACGGCGCCGCTCCTGAGATCGGAGAAGGAGCTCGAACTGCCTCTGCGAATGAGGACCTCTTTGTTTCTGGCCTCTAACACCCCCACAACCCTGGCGATCGTGACCGTGTCGGCAAACGGAACCGTCTGCGACGAGTCCGAGCTCGGCACGGGAGTCATGGGGCTTCCACTTCCATCCACCGCAGGCAACGTTGGCGGGCCGTTGGGATGATCGCCCACTGCCAGCAGCACCGGGCCCGGCGTTTCCAATACCGGCTTCCAGAAAAAATCCTCCGGATTGGCCTTATGCAGCCAGTTGAATCCGAGAAAGACCGCGCTCACGGCTATTGCGCCAAAAGCAACGCCGCTGTACCAGTGACTCCACCATCGTGCGGGTTCTTGCGATGCCTTCTTGCTCCCAGCCAGAGGGACCGGCCCGAATTGGATATGTGCGCCGTGTGTCTCAAGCGGAGCTTCCCCCGGCTCCGTTTCGGTCTCGGGTTCCACTCCAATGTGCTTGGCTTGTCCTGGAAGTGTGAACCTCGGAATGTACGATCCGGGAACCAAACCCATCCGCAGTTCGTTGCGGTGTTTCTCGTCGACATAGTAAGTGGCAAGTCTCTTGCGAAGCTCCGTGGCGGCGGTGCGCACAATATGGTCGAGGTTCGTGTCATACGACGGATCCCTGCCAAACACTTCGGCCCCGATGGTGCGTTCCTTGATCTGATCTGCCGATCCGTTCAGGGTCTGTTCCACCACGAACTTGAGAAAAGCTACCGACCTCTTGCTGGTGCGAAAGACCTCGTCTCGTATCAGCAGATCCAGCTGGGCGCGAATCATGTCCGCGGTCAGCTCGGGGGGCGTTCCGTACTCGACTTCGGACTCAATCATCGTATTTCCAGTGACAGCGATTCTAGCACGATGAATGGGAGAATCCGCACGAATTGAATCAGCCTGCGCGGGCCCTCGCAGGTGCAGATTTGCTTGTCGAAGCTGGCAAACTCGATGTTCGTCCGGCGCGGTTCATCGAGGACCATGAGTAAACGCTTCACGAGCCGGACGAGTGATGAATGTTAGTGGAGGAGATTCCCGTGACTGAGTTGCCGGATCGCTTGCACGGGTAACTTGAAATTTCTTTTAGAACTCTCCTGCCCACGATCCCTCGATTAATGCAGGCCGCCAGTTGAACTGGAACTATCGAAGATATGGCCCATCTTCTCCTGCTTGGTGCGCAGATAGCGCTCGAAGCTCTCCAGCGTCTCGACCTCGGCCGAGACGCGCTCCGTCACCGTGATCCCCGCAGATTCCAGCGCAGCCACCTTGCCGGGGTTGTTGGTCATCAGCCGCACCTGCGAGACGCCCAGCAGCTTCAACGCCGCCGCCGGCAGATCGTAATCGCGGCAGTCGGCGGCAAAGCCCAATTCCTCGTTCGCTTCCACCGTGTCGCGCCCCTGGTCCTGCAGTTCGTAGGCCTTCAACTTGGCCATCAGCCCAATCCCGCGGCCCTCCTGCTGCTCGTAAAGCAGAATTCCAGCGCCCTCCTCGGCGATCTTGGTCAGCGCCAGCTCCAGTTGCAGCCGGCAATCGCAGCGCAGCGAGCCAAAGACGTCGCCCGTGAGGCACTGCGAGTGAATGCGCACCAGCGGCGGCGCGGCGTGAACGTCGCCCATCACCAGCGCCACCAGACCCTCAATCGTTCGGGCCGGTTCGCAGCCGGGTTGGCCCACGGTTCGTACGCCCTCGAAGCCCAGAATGCGGAAGCCTCCCCACCGCGTCGGAAAATCCGCTTCGGCGACCTTCTCCACTCTCTCCAATCCCATGTCCCCATTTTACGGTGCGGTCGCAATTCCGGCCTACGATCGCCGGTTCCTTGACAGCGCGCTATGACTCGCGATAGCTCTCGATACAAAGGCAAAGCAGGATGAGCATCACAAGCTGGCAGATTCAACCGGTCGAAGACGAGGCCGCAGTCGCCTCGGTTCGCGCCCTAATGCAGGAATACTGGGACTCCTTCGGCTTCACGCCCTGCTTCCAGAACTTTGGCGATGAGCTCGCGGGCCTGCCCGGCGCCTATGCGCCGCCCCACGGCCGCCTCGCCCTCGCCACAATCGGCGGGCAGCCGGTTGGATGCATCGCCCTTCGCCGCGTGGATGCGCAACGTGCCGAGGCCAAGCGCCTCTACGTGCGCTCGGCCTTTCGCGGCCATGGCCACGGTCGGGCTCTCCTCGAGTGGGTCATGAGCGAAGCCCGAGCGGCCGGCTACCAGGAGATCGTGGGCGACACCATGCCTGCCATGCGCGACGCTCTGGCGCTTTACAACACGATGGGATTCGAGTCCACGGCTCCCTACGCCGAACAACCCACCGAGGGCGCGATCTTCATTCGCATCAAACTTTAGGCACCGCCGCGTTTTTCCGAAGGCGCCGCCGCGATTCTCGCCTCGCCCCTGCTCGGCGCGATACATTGATGGGGTGACGGATAAGCTTCTTCTTATCACGCTGCTGGTCAAGCTGGGCGTGGTCGCCTCCGTGGCCAGTATCCTGGCGCGGGCCTCCACCTTCCGGCGTCTCCTCTTCGCCGAAGAGCGCCGCCCGCCCCAGACCCTGGCGCTGCTGGCGTTCTTCCTGGTGCCGCTCACGTTGGGCGTTTGGGTCCGCCTCGTGGTGCCAAACTTCCTCGCCGCCGACATCTCCTTTGAAACCGTCATTCTCCTCGGCTTGCTCATCGGCCCCGGTTGGGCCTCGCTCAGCGGCGCTGTCTTGTCTGTCCCCGCGGTTCTGCACGGCGAGTTTCTCGCCCTGCCGTTCAATGTCATCCTCGGTCTGGCCGCCGGCGGCATCGGCCGTTTCGTTGAGAAGGAAGAAATCTGGTCCTTCACTCCCTTCATCGATCTCAGCCTCTACCGCTGGGTGCGCCGCAACCTGATCAAACCGCGCGTTGACCGCCAGATTCTTCTCCTGGTTCTCATCGCGGTCATGGAGATGATCCGCGACTGGCTTGCTCAACTCTTCCCGCACCGCCTCTTCGCGCTGCTCGCCAGCCAGATCTGGCTGCAGGCTCTAGTCTGGCTCAGCGCTCCCATCGTGGTGGGCATCGCGGTCAAGGTCTGGAACGCGCTTCGCGTTGAGATGTCGCTCGAGGAGCAGAAGCGCCTCGTGCTCGAAGCTCGCCTCGACGCCCTGCAGCGCCAGATCAATCCCCACTTCCTCTTCAACACACTGAACTCCGTTGCCTCGCTGGTGCGCAGCCAGCCGGAGATGGCCCGCCAGATGACCGTCAAGCTGGCCAACATCCTTCGCGCCCTGCTCAAGGACCACGACGCCTACGTTCCGCTGCGCGAGGAGTTGAAGTTTACTGACGATTATCTCGACATCGAGGTGGTCCGCTTTGGCGCCGACAAGCTTCGTGTCGAAAAAGAAATCGATCCGCGCACACTCGAGATTCTGGTTCCCAGCATTCTGCTGCAGCCGCTCATTGAGAACAGCATCAAGCACGGCCTGGAGCCGCGCATCCGCGGCGGCACCATCATCCTGCGCAGCCGCCTCGAGGGCGACCGCATCTCCATCGAGGTCGCTGACGACGGCGTAGGCATCAGCGCCCGCCCTGCCTCCGTTATGAATGGCGCCGGATCCGGCATCGGCATGAAGAACGTGCAGGAGCGGCTGGAAGTTCTCTATGGAAGCGAGGCCCGCTTCAACGTGGTCAGCAACCCGGGCCGCGGCACGCTCGTCTCCATCGAGCTCCCGGCGTCCACGTCCAGGGCATCCTGAACGATCCGGATGACCGGCCGCCACCGCGTTCGACGGCAGATTCTCTCCTCCGCCGGCGCAGTTGATTGTATGCTCAAACAATGGTGCGCTTCACTGTGCTGGCCTCGGGATCAAAGGGCAACAGCACGGTTGTCTGCGGCGGGCGCACCCGCATCCTGGTAGACGCCGGTCTGAGCTGTCGCGAGCTTTTCCGCCGCATGAGGCTGGCCGGAGAAACTCCCGAGACTCTCGACGCCATCGTCATCACTCACGAGCACCAGGACCACATCAACGGTCTCGCTGTCACCGCCCGCAAGCTTGGCATCCCGGTTTACTTCACTGAGGCCACGCATCGCGCCTGGATGCGCTGGCTCACCCCGCGCCGCCAGATGACCTACGCCCAATGGCTCGAGCTCTGCCGCAAACAGGCCGCAGAGCGCCAGGCCGAACCGGAAACCTCGCCCCTCGAAGCCTCGGCCGAAGAGAGCGACCCCGAGGAGGCGGAGGCCGAATGCCAGACCCAGCCTGCAAGTTCACCAGACCCCCTCCCCGCCCCACCTGCAGACTCAGGCACCGCCGGTCCCCCGTCCCTCAAGGCTGATCCCACCTGGCTTCCGGCTGTCGAGTACTTTCAGTCCGGCGAGCCGTTCTCCATCGGCGATATCAACCTCAGCCCCTTCACCATTCCTCACGATGCCGCTGATCCCGTAGGCTTTGTTTTCAGCTCCGAGGGGGTCCGGATGGGCTTCGCCACGGACCTTGGCTACATCACACCCAACGTCCGGGAACAACTCCAGAACCTCGATCTGCTCCTGATCGAGTCCAACCACGACCTGGAGATGCTGCGCGACGGCCCTTACCCCTGGGCGGTCAAGCAGCGGGTACTTTCGCGTGTCGGCCATCTCTCCAACGACGCGGCGGCCGAGTTTCTCTCCAGCGCATACGATGGTCAGGCTACCTACATAATTCTGGCTCATCTATCTGAAAACAATAATCTTCCAGAGCTTGCCAAGGTCGCGGCCGAACGCGCCCTGCTGGGCAGGGCAACCCTCTTGGCCAACCGCCTGTTGCTCGCCGAGCAACGTCAGCCTCTTTCTCCTATCAGTTTTTAGCCGGAACGGTTTACAATAGGTATTACGTAACGGCCACAGATTCAAGATGCCAGACGGGGCCGAAGCAAGGCGCCAGGCGGATTGCGGTGGCGAAGTGTATTTGTCGGGGCGTTTTGCATCCGTCACAGCGGGTAGGGCGTCCAATGGGGTAGCTTCCAAGCCGGATCACCACGCGGAAGCTCAATGTCTCAACTTAACTCTTTCCAGGGTGACTCTTTATGTCCACGGCAGGAAATCGATGTACTGACCGGGTCGTAGGCGCAATTCTGGCAAGCTGGCGGTATGACATCTCGGGGATCTCCCCGGAGATGCGCCGCGATTACGAACTTCATTTTGCCGAATGCGCCCATTGTAGCGCGCGTCAAAAGTTCCATCGCAGCCTTGACGTTACGCTGGCGGTTCTGACTTCACTGTCCGCTCTGTTCTTCCTCTTCGCCTTGGCTGTTCTCAAGCACATCCGGCCACTGGAGCATGTGGCCTTCAAAATCCTGGGCCTCGACATCTTCGACATGTACCACATGATGGTTTCGGCGGGCATTGCGGGACTTTGCTTCTCGCTGATCGCCATGGCGCTGGTGCTCATGGCCACCCCCGCCCCATCGTACCTGGGCGGTATCGCGGCGGAACGCAGGCGGGACCTGGAGCAGCGTGTCGCCGCCATTCGTTCGCTGCGTCTTCGCTAACGCCGTTCCTAAGCTCCTACTCTCAGGGCCTCCCGACACGGGAGGCCCTTGTGGTTTCTCCCCGATTTAGTTAGTGATCGCCGCGCGCAAATCTCCGCCCGTCATCTCCTGATTAGCAGACCCAGCAGCGTAGGCGAAATGTCGGGCAGCGCGCCGTCATTGCGCGACCTCGAGTGATTCGTGTCTTTGGCGTTGGAACGAATCCGAATCAATCGCGTGCGAAGGCAAACGGAGGAATATCAGTTGGCAGCCGAAAGGCAACACTGAGATTCCGTATAATTGGAGCGAATCATCAACGAAAAAAGAGATTCCAGCTAACGAAAGAGAGTATCGAAATGTACAAAGTCGTTTTGCTTCGCCATGGAGAGAGCATCTGGAATAAGGAAAACCTGTTTACCGGCTGGACAGACGTTGACCTGTCGGAGAAAGGCAGAGAAGAGGCCACGCAGGCCGGCCGGATGCTGAAGGAGCAAGGATATCGCTTCGACATCGCCTACACCTCGGTGCTGAAGCGCGCGATACGCACTCTGTGGATCACGCTGGACGAAATGGACCTGATGTGGATTCCCGTCGTGCGCGACTGGCGGCTCAACGAACGGCATTATGGGGCGTTGCAAGGCCTTAACAAAGCGGAGACGGCAGCGAAGTATGGGGAGGAACAGGTGAAAGTCTGGCGCCGCAGTTACGACATTCGTCCGCCGGCGCTGGACGAGGCAGATCCGCGTTACCCGGGGAAGGACCCGCGCTATCGCAACCTTTCAAAGCAGCAGCTTCCCCTCACCGAATGTCTTAAGGACACCGTCGACCGCTTTCTGCCCTGCTGGCACGAGGTGATCGCTCCCTGCATCCGGTCAGGGAAGCAGGTGTTGATCGCGGCACATGGCAACAGCCTGCGGGCACTGGTGAAGTATCTTGAAGACGTTCCCGACGACAAGATTGTCGATCTCAACATTCCTACCGGTGTGCCGCTGGTCGAAGAACTTGACGATGACTTGAAATCGATTCGTCATTATTATCTGGGCGACGCCGCACAAATCGAACAGGCAGTAAATAAGGCTAAGAGCACAGGCGGAGCGAGTCGTTAATCGATCACAAAAACGTGCACTGCGCATCTATTGGGCGTTGTCAAAATACTGCATCTGCGACAGTGCTTTGTTGTAGCGCTGCTTGACACGGCCGCGCGGACAGCGGGGTCGAAGCATCCGCGGCTGCTTTTATCTCGTACCACCACAACACTGTCATCCTGAGCGAGCGCAGCGAGTCGAAGGACCTGCGGTTGCGTGCGTCAATTCCGCGGTGTAGATTTGTGACCGTGCAAGAGGAACGGACGTATTACACCTACATTGTGGCCAGCAGGAGCCATACACTTTACATCGGCGTCACTGGAAATCTGCACAAGCGTGTTTTCGAGCATAAACAAAAAACCTTCGAAGGATTCTCAGCACAGTACAACTGCAACCGGCTGGTATGGTTCGAGCGATTCACGAGTCCCCGGGACGCAATTGCCCGGGAAAAGCAGTTAAAGGGATGGATTCGCGCAAAGAAGATCGCTCTGATCGAAAAAATGAATCCGGCGTGGGTGGATTTGAGCGAGGGGTGGTACCTGGTCGATCCATCGAAGGACGAGCGTGGTGCAAAAGCAACCGCAGGTCCTTCGACTCGTCCGCCATGGCGGACTCGCTCAGGATGACAATTCTTGAAGGAGTTGGATGAGATCAGAAAAGAAAAAGGAGGGGAATCGGTATCCCCTCCTCTTTGTCAGCCGAGTTCTTGAGTCCGGCCTAGTCTTCGTAATTCAGGCTTTCAAGTCCCTGGTAGACCGCGCCTGACCCCAGTTCCTCTTCAATGCGCAGTAACTGGTTGTATTTGGCGATGCGGTCGGTGCGGCTCGCCGATCCGGTTTTGATCTGGCCTACACCGGTGGCTACGGCCAGGTCGGCGATGAATGTGTCCTCGGTCTCCCCCGAACGGTGCGATATCACGGACGTATATCCGTAGCGCCGGCCCAGGTCGATCGCTTCCAGCGTCTCGGTCACTGTGCCGATCTGGTTGAGCTTGATCAGGATCGAGTTGGCCACGCCCTCTTCGATGCCGCGTTGCAAGAGCTTGATATTGGTGCAGAAGATGTCGTCGCCCACAAGCTGAATGCGGCCGCCGAGCTTGTCGGTGAGGATTCTCCAACCCTCCCAGTCGTTCTCTGCCAGGCCGTCTTCGAGGTTGACGATCGGGTACTGGCGAATCCAGTTGTCGTAAAAGCGGACCATGTCTTCGCTGGACAGCTCGCTCTTGTCGCCTTTCTTGAACACATACTTTTTCTTTTCCGCGTCATAGAACTCGCTCGACGCCGGATCCAGCGAAATGGCAATCTGCTCGCCCGGTTTGTAGCCGGCTTGCTCTATGGCTTCGAGGATCAGCTCGATGGCTTCGGCGTTCGAACTGAGCGACGGCGCAAATCCGCCCTCGTCGCCCACCGCCGTGTTATAGCCCCTCTTCTTCAGCACGCTCTTCAGTGCGTGGAACGTTTCAGCCGCCCAGCGCAGCGCCTCGCTGAAGCGCTCCGCTCCAACCGGCATGATCATGAACTCCTGAAAGTCGACGTTCGAGTCGGCGTGGGCGCCGCCGTTCAACACGTTCAGCATCGGCGTGGGCAGCACGCTGGCGTTGATCCCGCCCAGATAGCGATACAGCGGAATCTCCAGCGTCTGGGCCACGGCGCGCGCCGCGGCCATACTGACGGCCAGAATCGCATTCGCTCCCAGCTTGGCCTTGTTTGGTGTTCCGTCGAGCGCAATCATCGTCTGGTCAATCAATCGCTGGTTGGCCGCATCCATGCCTTCCAGCTCCGGTGCAATCACCGTCTCCACGTTGGCCACCGCCTGCAGAACGCCCTTGCCGAGGTAGTGGCTCTTGTCGCCGTCGCGCAACTCCACGGCCTCATGCTCGCCGGTCGAAGCGCCCGAAGGCACAATGGCGCGGCCCATTGCGCCGCTCTCCAGGATCACGTCCGCCTCCACGGTCGGATTGCCGCGCGAATCCAGGACTTCACGCGCACGTATGGCAACAATCTCAGTCATTTCGCTCCTCACGATACGGTGCTGCAGCCGGTCATTCAGTTGGGGACGGCGATCCACGGCAAGGGCCTCTCCGGCGGCGCTTCGAATGGTATTCAAAAGCCCCTGCGCCCGCACAACTTACCTCTCCGTCCAGCGAAAAAAGTGCATACAGAAGGATTGCTTCTATCCGTTCGGATTCTAGCAAACCCGGCGTGTATGGCCTGTGTGGCGACGGTCACATGCTGAAAAGCCGCCGCAGAGGTGGCCAGAGGGTTACGCTGTTGATTCTTGGCGTCCGAGGCACCCGTCGCCTGCTCGCCAAACCAGCCCTTGTCGCCACGCGCTACGCTTATCTTGGGTAGGTTTACGCCTGCGCTCGGCGGTTGCGGAGCCAGCGCGGAACTTTGGCATCCCAGCCGGGTTTGAACGAGGCAAGGAGATCTTTGCTCGCGAAAAGGAGATCGGGATGAAGCGGACTATTTTTGTCTACGCCTTGTTGGCCGCAACCGCGGCCGCATTGGGAGCGCAGCAGGCGAGCCAGTCGAACCCCTACGAGGGCACTTCCAGCCCTCCGTCCGACGACACCATCACCACCCCGGCGCCGGAGTCTGCGCCCGTCGCCAAGCCCTCCCCCAGCCATCCCATGGTCGCGCAACCCGATGCGCAGCCGCAGCCTGCCGCCGAACCGCAAGCGCAGACAGCGCCCCGCTCTCTTGATGGATCGCTCTACACGATTCCGGCAAGCCAGGGTCCGGCCAACCCGGCCGACGGCACCGACGACGGCATCGTGCAGGTGGCGCCCGACACATCCGCCGCACCCGCGCTGAACCAGCGCCCGGCGGCAAACGATCCCGACAGCGACATCGTGCACCCGGCCCCGCTGCCTCCGGGCACGCTCGGTGAAGGCGCCGTGATCCGCGTCCGTTTGCTCGACCGCCTTTCCACAGCCGAAAGCCAGACCGGCGACCGGTTTCGCACCCGCGTTGCCTCTGACGTGATTCAGGACGGCCAAGTGCTCATTCCCGCCGGCGCTGAAATCGACGGCAAAGTAGTTTCTGCATCCAGCGGTCACTTCGGCGGCCACGGCTCCATGCGCCTGCAGCCGGATACGGTGATTCTGTCCGACGGCTCGCGATTCCAACTCTACGCACAGACCAGCGGCGCTCCGGGCTCGAATAGCCGCGTTGGCAGCGAAGGCGCCATCACGCCCGGCTCGCGCCTGAAGAAAGACGGCATCGAATACGGCGCCGCCGCCGGCGCCGGCGTGGTCACGGGCGCCATTCTCGGCGGCCCAGGTGGCGCGCTTGCGGGGGGCATCATCGGCGCCAGCGTCATCACTGCGCACCTGCTCATCAGCCATCCGCAGGCCACGCTCGACACCGGCACGGTCCTCCTCTTCACGCTCAACCAGCCGCTTCATCTCGTCGCGGCCACTGCTCAGGCAACTCCTCCCACACCGCCTGGTCCAACCGGTTCGGCCGATCCAACAACAAACTGACGAACCCGAATCTCTCCTGGCGCGGCCCGGCCCCGATTTACGGGCGGCCGCGCCGTTCCGCATTTACACTGGTGAACAAGTTGCCGGTTCCGCGCCGTGCTCGTTTCAGTTCGGGATCGGTGTGAGCCAAAGTCCACTGTTCCCGCACGCAGGAGCTAAGAGCTGGTAGCTAGAAGCTAGAAGCTAGGAACTGGAAGCTGCTTCATGGATAAGTTTGTCATTCGCGGCGGCAATCCCCTCGTCGGCGCCATTCGCGTTTCCGGCGCGAAGAACTCGGCCCTGCCTTGCATGGCCGCGGCCATTCTCACTGAGGATGAGGTCACGCTCGAAAACATGCCTCAGGTGCGCGACATCGACACCGAGCGCCGGCTGCTCGTTTCCATGGGCGCTGCGGTCGAGTTGCGCGAGGGTGAGTCCCGTGATCGCACCACAATCAGTTGTCGCACACTCTCCGATCCCGTTGCCCGCTACGAGATTGTCAAGACGATGCGCGCCAGCTCGCTGGTGCTCGGCCCCCTCATTGCCCGCTCCGGCGCGGCCCGCGTAGCCATGCCGGGCGGATGCGCCATTGGCGGCCGTCCCATCGATCTGCACCTCAAGGGTCTGGAGAAAATGGGCGCAACCATCACCCAGGAACACGGGTATCTTGATGCCCGCGCGGACCGCCTGCGCGGCGCGCATCTGGTCTTCGACAAGATCACCGTCACTGGCACCGAGGACTTGCTCATGGCTGCCGTGCTCGCTGAAGGCGACACGCTGATGGAAAACTGCGCTCGCGAACCCGAGGTGGTCGACCTTGCCGCGCTGCTCGCTGCCATGGGAGCGCAAATTGAAGGCGCTGGTACGGCCACCATCCGCGTGCGCGGCGTGCCCAGCCTACACGGTGCGCGTTACCGCATCAACCCCGACCGCATTGAGGCGGGGACCTTCCTGGTGGCCGGCGCCATCACCGGCGGCGACTTGCTCGTCGCCAACTGCAACACGGCACACCTCGGCGCCGTCATCGCCAAGCTGCGCGAAGCGGGCGCTCGCGTCGATGTGCTCGGTCCCGATGCAGCCCGCGTCCGCGCCGCCACTCGCCTGCTCGCCGCCGACATCTCCACCGAAGAGTATCCCGGCTTTCCTACCGACATGCAGGCGCAGTACATGGCCCTGGCCACGCAGGCCGAGGGCGTCAGCCTGGTCCGCGAAAATATCTTCGAGAACCGCTTCATGCACGTGCAGGAGCTGGTCCGCATGGGCGCCGATATCAAGGTGGATGGAAACGCCGCCACCGTTCGCGGCCCCGCCCGTCTCTCGGCCGCCGCCGTCATGTGTTCTGACCTGCGCGCCTCCGCTTCGCTGGTGCTGGCCGCTCTGGTCGCCGAGGGCGAGACCATTGTCGACCGCGTCTACCACATGGACCGCGGCTACGAGCGCTTCGAAGAAAAACTCAGCAGCGTAGGCGCGCAGATCCAGCGCATGGGCAACGTGTTTGCGCCGCGAGAAACCGCCGCCGTCGCCGGCTAGTCTCCCATCAGCGAGGCATTAAGGCCGTCAATTCGTGCCGGTGCCCGGTAAAGGCACGGTTAAAAGCGTGTTGGAATCCGGCATCGTGAGATAAGCAGCATTAAGGTTTTGGTCGACCGCAATCGCCACGATGGGCGAATAGCGCATCTGCATTTGATTTCCCTCCTTAGATTCCAAGTGCTTTCGCTACCGCATCGAATTCCTTCACGATTTGCCTGTGAGTTTGAGATCCTTGGATGTACCCCATTCGGTATCCACCTGTCGGGAATGGGCCTGTGGCCAGAGCGTTAATAGGGTATGGCAGCGACGGCACCGACGGCGGTGTGAGATCGCCATCGGCGGGTAACAAGACGGTGAGCAGAAAGATCGCCTCGCCGGGATAGCAGTTTGTCCCGTTGCGACCTGCTGTGATAACCGCTGTCCATGTCCTGGCAGGATAGCTGTCGGTTCGATAGAGGCGAAGGGCGTCCAAGTTGGCCATCTTCGCCGTGGGATTCTCTTTCCTGGCCATCTCGTTATACGCCTCGACCACTTTCGTGTCGGGAATCAACTTTCTTTTCCCTTCACGCGCCTCCTGCTCAGCCTTCGCCAATCGATCGGCAAATGAGCCGATGTACTTGTCGCCTGCATTACTGGGCAAAAGAAGGTGCGCCAGGTCTTCGGCGTAGTAGCGAATTCCTGCGGGGTCAACCGCCGCTTTTGCATCCTTGTTTAGCATGTCGTACACATTTGTATATGGCCGCCGTTGCGAGAAATCCCGCCACGCAGGCTGCTGACTAGCTACAGATGGATACAGCGCCGACCCTGCGAGACAAGCGAACAGCGCCGCAATTTCCGTTACGGATTTCTTCTTCATGAAACCTCCCTTTTTACTCACACAGTGTGAGTTTATTCCGGAGGGTTCTGGTCGAAGGTCACTGCCAGTAAACCGGAAAACAAGAATGAAGAGACGGGGGTTGCCCCGCTCTCTTTTTGCCTGAAGATTGAAGCCTTCTTATTGATGAATTGCTGCACTGAGCAATCCGGTACATCGCGGAGAAAATTAGGGGTGGTAAAAGGGATATGAGTGCTGGTCACAATGGGCGCACAACGAATACGCCGCGCAACACTCATTTCCGCAGCATCTGGAGCCTGCGCGGTAATTCACAACCACTCAAACCCTGGAGGACTTGAAGCTCGTGAAGAAAATTGCATTGGCACTGTTGCTCGCTTTTATCCTGATCCCTGCGGCATCGTTTGCGCAGGTCGTCATTCGTATCGGGCCACCCCCGCCAGTGTACGAACGGCGCGGCCCACCTCCTGGGGAGGGATACGTATGGCAAAACGGCTACCACCGCTACGACGGCGACCATTATGTCTGGACGCCCGGCCGCTATGAGCAACCGCCTCGTAGGGGTCAACACTGGGTCGCCCACCGCTGGGTCCACCATCACGGCCAATACGTCCTGGTCGAAGGGCACTGGCGCTAAACCGCAATTTAAAATAAGAAAGCGGGGCACACGCCCCGCTTCTTTCTGCCTACTGAGCGCTGATCACTTGATCTCGATTACATCCGTCGACGCTGCGGCTGCCTGCTCGGCCTGCTGCATCAGCTTTTCCGCGATCGCGTAGAACGCCACCGCCTGCGGGCTTTTGGGTCCGGCCAACGCCACCGGGAGCCCACGGTCGCCGCCCTCGCGAATCGCCGGTACCAGCTCGATCGCTCCCAGAAATGGCACGTTGAACTGCTTCGCCGTGCGCTCCGCGCCCCCGCGCGAAAAGATGTCGATCTCATGGTGGCAGTGCGGGCAAGTAAAGTGGCTCATGTTCTCCACAATGCCCAGCACCTCCACGTTCACCTGCGCAAACATCTCCAGCGCCTTGCGCGCGTCCTCCAGGCTCACGTCGCTCGGCGTCGACACCACGACCGCACCCGTGAGCGGTACGGTCTGCACCAGCGAGATCGCCACGTCGCCCGTTCCCGGCGGCAGATCGACAATCAGGTAATCCAGTTCGCCCCAGTTCACCTGTTGCAGGAACTGCCGAACGATCTGGTGCAGCATCGGTCCGCGCATCACCATCGGTTTGTCGCCGGGCGAGATGTACCCAATCGAGATCGTCTTGATGCCGTGCGTCAGGTTCGGCTCAATCATGTTCCCGGGACCGACCTTCGGCGCCTGCGACGTGCCCATCATCAGTGGCACATTCGGCCCGTACACGTCGGCATCCATCAGCCCCACGCGCTGGCCGAGCTTGCTGAGCGCAATGGCCAGGTTGACGGCCACCGTGGTCTTGCCCACGCCGCCCTTGCCGGAACCGATTGCGACGATTTTGGATACGCCGGGCAATGCTACCGGCGAAGGCATGGCTTGGGAATGGGCCATCGTTTTTCGTTGCTCCTTTCGTTTTCGATCGAACGTTTCGCCCGTCAGGGTTTCTCTTGTTCGCCGGCCAGCTCGGCCACGGCCAGCTTCGCCACTTTGCGCCGCGCGCTCTCCCGTTCACGATGCTCGCGGCGGCGCAGCGCATCGTCATAGCGCCGTATTTCGTCCGGCGTCTCCGGCTTCAATTGCGGAACCTTCTGCACTCGCCCCTGCTCGTCCATGGCCACAAACACCAGGTACGCGCTGGCAACGTGCGCCACCTCGCCAGTCCGCGTGTTTTCCGCCCACACCTTCACGCCCACTTCCATCGAACTTGTAAACGCCCTATTCACGCTCGCCTTCAGCGTCACCAGATCTCCCAGGCGCACCGGCCGGATGAAATCGATATGATCCATCGCCGCCGTCACCACATTGGCGCGTGCGTGCCGGTACGCCGCCATCGCCCCCGTCAGATCAATAAAGTGCATCAACCGCCCGCCCAGCAGGTGGCCCAGCATATTGGTGTCGTTGGGCAGCACGATCTCCGTCTTCTCCGACTGCGTGCTCGCCACCGTGCGCACATTGGGCTGGATCTCTTGGCTGCTCATGCCGTCTCCGCTCCGTTCCCGTTCGTTCTCTTTTCTCGCCGCCGTGATCGCCGGCCAGCTACAATGGATTTGGCGGCAGATTCGGTCCGGAACTCTCACCCGTGCATCCTGTTCCAGTTTCGGCAATCTTCGCCAATTACGCAAATCCGAGTCTGCTGAAACGAAATCGGTCTGGACGCGAGCACGATGGATAAAATCGCAGGATTAAGAGAGATTCTCGCGGTCGACCCCAAAAACAGCTTTGCCCGCTACGGACTCGCCATGGAACTAGCGAAGCGAGGCGAGACAATGGCGGCGCTCGCCGAATTCGACACGCTGCAGGCCAATGATCCCGACTACACTGCAGGTTACTTTATGGCCGCGCAGACGCTGGCTGGCGCGGACAGAAAGCCAGAGGCAGTCGAGCGGCTCAAGGCGGGCATAGGTTGTGCCAAGCGCAGCGGTAACAGCCATGCCCTCAATGAGATGCAAGCAATGCTTGAAGAACTGGATTTATAGCCCAGGGGGCCCGCTGGACAACAGGCTTTTCATCGCCTGGTTCGGCTCCGGTGTGCCCTCTGCAAAGGCCGCCCGGCGCGTTTTCCACGGATGCAAAGTATTCTTCACGTATCAAACTCGCGTCTAAGGATTGACATGGCAAAATATTCGATCGTTGTTCCCTTCCATAACGAAGAAGAGAACGTGACCATCCTGTACGCGCGGCTGAAGCCGGTCATGGAGCAGGTGGATGACTCTTTTGAGTTGATTTTGGTGGATGACGGATCCACCGACCGGACGTACAAGCTTTTGGAAGAGATCGCCGCCGTCGATAGTCGCGTGCTGGTGGTCAAGCTCCGCCGCAACTTCGGCCAGACCTCAGCCCTGGCGGCCGGCTTTGACCACGCGACGGGCGACTTCATTTTGGCCATGGACGGGGATCTGCAGCACGACCCCAACGACATCCCCACATTTCTCGAAAAGCTCGATGAGGGCTACGACGTCGTCTCCGGCTGGCGCAAAGTGCGCATCGACAACTTCATGCTGCGCCGCCTTCCTTCAGCCTGCGCGAACTGGCTTATGGCACGGCTCTCCGGCGTCCCCATCCATGACTTCGGCACCACCTTCAAAGCCTATCGCCGCGAGGTCATCCAGAACATTCCTCTCTATGGCGAGATGCACCGCTTCATCCCCGCCCTCGCCAGTTGGTATGGCGCGTCCATCTGCGAAATCCCGATCCGCAACCTGAACCGCGAGCGCGGCAAGAGCCATTACGGCCTGGGTCGCACATTCCGCGTCTTCTTTGATCTCATGACCATTCGCTTCCTGCTCAGGTACATGAGCAGGCCGCTGCACTTCTTTGGCGGTTGCGGGATGCTGAGCATGTTCGTTGGCAGCATCATGGCTGCAACCCTGCTGGGCATGAAGCTCTTCAATCCACACATGGACGTGATGAATCAGCACGGTCCCATGTTCGTCATCGCCTCCGTGCTCATCGTCGCCGGCATCCAGTTGCTGGCTCTTGGCCTCCTCGGCGAGCTGCAGGTTCGCCACTACTACAGCGGCCAGCGTCCCGTGTCCTACACTGTGGATCGCTTGGTGCGGTTGGAGTCCACCGATGACCAAACCTTGCTCTCGGAGAGCAAGGACGACACCTTCTAGCCGCGGAACAGGAAACAGAGTAGGGAGATAGGCAAATCTTCGAAGAGGAAATTGCTGCTCCACGTTAGAGTGCGACACGCGCATGCCCGCATATCGAAAACAGCCATTGGCGGCGCCACGTGATTCTCGAGTTCCTATGCCCCCACTTCCCTGGTCCCTATCGCCTACTCCCTATTCCCTTGCAGGAGTCCACCCTCAAGGTTCATTCTTAAACAAGTCATGAAAGCCATCCAAATACATTCCACAGGCGGACCGGAAGCCCTGCAACTCGTCGAGCTGCCCATCCCCGTGCCGGGCCCCGGTCAGGTTCTCCTTCGCATCGAGGCCACCGGCGTCAACTTCATTGAGATCTACTTCCGCAAGGGTGTCTACAAGGCAGCCCTGCCCATCATTCCGGGCAGCGAGGCCGCCGGCACGGTGGAAGAGCTTGGCAGTGGCGTCACCGGATTCGCAGCCGGCGACGCCGTCGCGTCCTCCAGCGTCATCGGCAGCTACGCCGAATACGCTCTGGTTCCGGCCGCGCAATTGGTCAAGGTTCCCGACGGGCTGAGCCTCGAGGGCGCGGCCGCTGCAATGCTGCAGGGCATGACCGCGCACTATCTTGCCTACTCCACGTTTCCGCTCAAGAAGGGCAATACGGCGCTGGTGCACGCCGGAGCTGGCGGCGTGGGCCTGCTGCTCACGCAGATTGCAGTTCGCATCGGAGCGCGCGTCATCACCACCGTCTCCACAAAGGCCAAGGCCGAGATTTCGCGCGAGGCGGGCGCATCCGACGTGATCCTTTACACCGACCAGGACTTCGAAGCCGAGGTTAAGCGCCTCACCGGTGGCAAAGGTGTCGACGTGGTCTACGACTCCGTTGGCAAGACCACCTTCGAGCAGAGCCTCAACTGCCTGCGTCCCCGCGGCCTGCTGGCCCTCTTTGGCGCCTCCAGCGGCCCCGTTCCGCCCTTCGATCTCATTCAGCTCAGCGGCAAGGGTTCGCTCTTTATTACCCGGCCCACGCTTTGGCATTACATCGCCACGCGCGCTGAGCTCGAGTGGCGCGCCGGCGACGTGCTTGGCTGGGCCGCCAAACGCAAGCTCAAACTCCGCACTGAGCACACCTATCCGCTGGCCGAAGCGGCTCAGGCCCAGATCGACATGGAAGAACGCAAAACCACGGGCAAGATTCTGCTCGTGCCGTAATCACTGATCACTCGTTCACTTTTTCACTCATTCACCTCTTCGCTCTCTTGCGCGCCAGGTTTCACGAACCACGATCCACGAACCACGATCCACGAATCGCGAACCACGACCCACGAATCACGAACCACGAACCACGGTTCAAGGTCATGACCATCTCCGTCACCCCATCCGACCGCGTCTTCGTACTCACCGGTGCAGGCGTCAGCGCTGAAAGCGGCCTGCCCACCTTCCGTGCCGAAGACGGCTTGTGGGCTGGCTTCCGAGTCGAGGATGTCTGCACGCCCGATGCCTGGCGCCGCGATCCCGCCGGCGTTTGGGCCTTCTATTCCGCCCGGCGCGCGCAGGGGCAAGAAGTCAATCCCAACCCCGCGCACATCGCTCTGGCCGAGCTTGAAGCGCAGCTCCCAGGCCGCTACTTCCTCTGTACGCAAAACGTCGACGACCTGCACGAGCGCGCTGGCTCGCGGAACCTCGTCCACATGCACGGCGAGCTCTCCAAATCGCGTTGCGAGCGTGAGTGCGGCCGTTCGCCAGTCGAGGACCACGCCATCTACGCAGGCCTGGACGAAGTTGCCCGCTGCCCTTGCGGAGGCCGCCTGCGCCCCCACATCGTCTTCTTCGGCGAGATTCCTCTCGAAATGCCCCGCATCGAGCGCGAGATCGCCAACTCCACGCTGATGATCGTCATCGGCACATCGGGCAACGTATATCCCGCCGCCGGCTTCGTCCACTGGGCACGCCAGTCCGGCGCGCAAACGGTTTACGTCGGCCCTGAGCCCCCGCTCAACGCCTCCGCCTTCACTCACATCGTCGAAGGCAAAGCCGGCGAAGTGCTGCCGGGCTTGTTCGAAGTCCAATCCTGACCCACCCACAAGCCGGCTGGCTATCCGTCCACCGCTGACTCGCCGACCTGCTGACTCGCTAGAAGTGAAACCGGTAACGCAACTCGGCGGAGATCTGTCGTGGATCGTTGTAGTGGAATCCGCCGATGGTCAGCGAACTGTCGGTGAGCACGCGATGGTTGGTGACGTTGATGACCGTCACGGCGAGCTTGAAGTTCTCACCGAGAGCTTTGCCGCCGGATACGTCAAAGGTAGTGTGCACCGGCAGATAATTGCCTTGGTAGGGACTGATCAGATTGCCGTCGGCATCGGTCTGGCCGGCCGTGCCGTTGGAGAAGCCCGAGCCGTAGTAAACATTGCTTGAGAACCAGCTGCGCATGGGAAGGTTGGCGGTGAAGCCGGTGTTGAGCGTGTTGCGCTGGTCGTGATCGACCGGGGTGTAATCGAAGCTGTCGTCGCAGCCCGATGCGCAGATGAGCCCGCCGGTGATCGCCCCGCGCTGCTCGGCGATCTGGTTGGAATAGGCAAGGTGGAACTGGCCGCGCCGCCACAACGACGGACTGCGCAGCGTGGCCTCCCAGGCGCGAACCAGAGCCCCATCAACGGTGATGGGGATGAACACATTGGACTCGCCGATGTTCGAGTGATCGAGGAAGTTATTGACCCGCGTCTTAAAGTTATCGACGTCCAGAGCCCACCCACGATACGGAATCTGAATGCTGAATTCGTGTTCTTCATCGCGCTCGCCACGCAGCACTGCGAAACCCGTGTTGTTGGCGTCGGCGTAGGCAAGCAGCGGTCCTTGGACGCTGACCAGAGGCGGCGCCTGATAGTAGCGGCCGTAGAAGCCGCGCAAGACCCAGTGAAGACCGGGAATCGAAACCGCCGCGCCGAAGCGCGGGTCGGCATAGTTCTCCGTAACGCCGCCGTGAAAAGAGGAAAGTCGCACTCCGGCCAGCAAAGTGAGCCAATCGGTCACGCGCAGACTGTCGGAGAACGATCCCTCGACGTTGCCGCCGGTAGCGCTATCCGTCTCATGGATGGTCGAGGCGGAGCCATCATTGAAGACCACGCCGAACAGAGATGAATCGTGCTGATAGAAGGAGTAAAAGCCGGCTGCCAGATTGTTGCGTTTAATTTCGCCGCGCACGCTGGCCTGCAGACCGGCGTAGTTTGAGGTGCGATCGAATGTGGTTGAAGTGGGGAGGTCTGTCGGCTTCGAGTCGTAATCGGCCACGTTCCAGTGGTAAAAGGGAGCGAGCTCGAAGATCGCTGTGGGCGATAGGGTATGCACCCAGTCGACGATAAGGAATGCGTCGCGCTCGGTTTGCCCGTCAAGCAAGCCGCTCGAATTATAGAGTTGACTTAGCCAGTCGTTCTGGTTCGGGTCGACAGGAACCTGGAAAAAGTCCTGGCGCAGTTGGCCATTGAAGCGAAACTGATTCTTCGCATTCGGATTCAAAAGAAACGAGCCAAAGCCGCCTTGTGAATTGGTAGCGTCGTGTACGACTGCGGCGATCGGCGTTTCCAGGCCGTAGCTGGAGCGGGCCCCGTCCAAACTGGCGTACCAGGCTGTCTTCTGCGAGTGATCTCCGGCTGAGAGCGCGGC
>Ga0182027_10002295_pt1 | contig 31222 bp, 27 predicted proteins | sample 712E1DmetaG_FD_121300 | JGI IMG/M metagenome (GOLD analysis project Ga0182027, IMG submission 121300) | Permafrost microbial communities from Stordalen Mire, Sweden - 712E1D metaG (Illumina Assembly) | ecosystem: Environmental > Terrestrial > Soil > Wetlands > Permafrost | place: Sweden...
CTGAGTGGCCCCGCGCAGGCCTGACCTCCCGTCGAGAACCCTGCGAACGGGAGCCTGGCCGACTTCAGAACGGATGTACTAAACTCCCAGCATGTGCGGACGCTTCACCCAGAGGCCCACGAGCGAGATCGCCGAGATCTTCGCCGCCCAGGATCGCCTCGACGATGTCGGCGAACACTTCAACGTCGCCCCAACGCAGCGCATCGCTGTCGTCGTCGAGCGCCCCGACAGTCAACGTGCTGTAGTCGGCTACCGCTGGGGTCTTGTGCCCTCCTGGACGGACCGGACTGCGCGTGTATCTGGCCGGATGTTCAACGCCCGGGCAGAGACGGTCGCCATGCGACCAGCCTTCCGCGGCCTGCTGGCGAAGCACCGACTGATCGTGCCAGCAGACGGGTTCTATGAGTGGCGTCGTGGTCCTGATCTTGCCCGTCAGCCCTACTACATCCGCCGTCTCGACGGCCGTCCCCTGGCGCTCGCTGGGCTATGGGCGTCCTGGCACGACCCGGAACTGACGCGAGACGACTACCCGCTCCGCTCGGCGACCATCCTCACGACGATGCCGAACATGCTTCTGGGCCAGATCCACAATCGGATGCCTGTCATCCTGGCCGAGTTCGATTGCGACCGCTGGTTGGACCCGAGCATGACCGACGCGGCGAGCTTCTTCCCGCTTCTGGGGCCCGCGTCCGACGACCTCCTTGAGGCGATCCCTGTAGGGCCACGGGTGAACTCGGCTCGCAACCAGGGACGGGAGTTGGTCGAACCGATGGGCCCTGCGCTCGTCGTCTGAGGGGGCGCACCCGAGGCATGAGGCCCCAGGGTCGCGATTTCCCTCGGCTTCGACCAACCCGCCGAGCGTCGCCACGAGATCGCATGTGCCCGGAGGTTGTCTGGTGGCAGCTAGTTGTCGGCGTGACTCTGCTTCAGGCTCGGGGCGATCAACCCGATTAGCCCGCCTACTACCATCGCGGTGGGCGCCATTGAACGTTCGCGACTGCGACAGGCTGACCCCACCTCTCCTCGTTCCCAAGAACGAAGTCGAGGCCGCGAGACGCGCCGCGCACGCGCATCTGACCGCATCTAGTCCCCTGGGGAGCCCTGCTCTGTGGGGCATGGATGGCTGGTACCAGACCTGCCCAGGGTGGTCAGTTGGGACACGTGTCAGTCTGCGTGCGGGAAACTCGCTGGCAGGAATAGGTCAGGGACTAGGGCAGGCAGTGACCACGTGCCCAGGAGCTGACCATGAACTGCCCAGGAAGTGCCCACCGACGCGCTTGCAAGTGCCCGGGATCTGACCGCCTGGGCATGATGTCGGCGCACCTCTGGTGCGACGAGGCTGATGCCTCGAACCACGACCGCAAGACCGGCGGAGGTCTCGTTCGGTCCCGCGGCGGCGTTGAGACTCCCGGGTGGTGCTAACGTAGGCAAACTGCAACACAGGGGTGCTAGTCGTGGACTGTGTCAAGACGGCGGGGAAGGTCGACTTCACCGACGCGCTTAGGCCTTGGCTTGATCTTCGTGCACTTATCCGAGCCTCCGAGGGGCCCGCTAGCAGCGCCGAACTGCAAGGGACGCCCATCCAGATCGACAAGGTTGAACAGCGCCAGCGCATCGTTCTTCAGGTGCGATCGCTCGTCGTCCAGCAGGAGGCCCTAGCGGGTGTCACTCCATCGATTGCGGATGTGTTAGGCACGATGGAGAAGCTTGCCAGGGCTGTCCCGATCTCCGACATGGCCTCCCTCCGGCTCGATATCTTCTCGATCGACCCCTACGAGCTACCGTTCCATGAGCTGGTGGCACGGGTCAAGGGGAAGCTGACGGTGCCTCACCCGTTTTTTGTGGGCGCAACCGACATATCCGTGGCAGTCGATTGTCAGCTCGGCGATGACCTTCAGAGGCACATCCAGATCGGACCGATGATGCCAGCTCAGCTAAACCAGCAGTTCCTGGCGTTCCGTAGAGACAATCTTCCCGAGCAGTTCCTGTTCGTTTCGCTAGGAACCACTATCGTCCATAGCCAGCCCTTCGCGCTTGAGTCACTAAGGGACCGGACCGAAGAGTTCGAGGCGTGGGCAAGTGAAACGGCATCCGAGATTGCAGCCGTGGTCAGGGGTTGAGAGATGTCCGCAGGTTCTTTCCCATATGGTCAGGCGCTCGCCACGGCTGCCCTAGTTGTGACCGTCGCGCCCGCAGGCCCGGCCCATGCTCAGATACTGAACGTCGGTACCGATCGAACTGCCTGGCACCAAGTCGGAGACTGGCTGCGATCGTCGGGACTCGGGCTAACGGTTCTGCCACCTGAGAAGCTCAGCGCCCGACCTGTCCGCGAGCACCTGACGCGCGTGTCACAGTCGCTCCTGGTCGGCGAATTGGAATTCGCGGCGCGTTTCGCAGGGCTCCCACTGGACGACTACCGCCGAAGAATGCCTCCAGCAGTGTACGAGGCGTACATCCGCTTCGTTGGTCTCGTACCAGGCGACTCGCGCCTCGATGTGGTCGAGGCCGCTGATCTCTCAGAGGGATAGGACACGAGACTACGACGACATCGACTTGGGCCCCAGGAACGGCGATAGTCGGACCTGTATACGTGGACGCCAACCTCGTGGTTGGAGGATTGGTCAGCTCGCATCATCTGTATCCTCAAGCGGCTCGGCTATTCGGTGACCTGCTTGCTGGCGGCACATCGATCGTCTTGTCCGACCTAGTTATCAATGAGTCTTTGTGGGTGCTGGCACGCCTCGCATACTGCGACCTGACGGGACAGCCGCCGTCCGCGCATTGGACCAAAGCGATATACGTTCACCACCAGGCGAGCATATTCCTGCACCAGGGCGCCAAGCTGTCAGCGATCAGGGACTGGCTTGCCATGCTGGACGCCGCTGGACATCCCATCGACGTAGTGAGATCAACGAAAGGGCAATGGATTGGCGTCGTAGATCGCACGCTCGCATTCATGAAAGACTTCGGGCTTACGCCAGCCGACGCGGCGCACTTGGCCCTCGCAGAGATCCACGCTCAGACATTCGTCACGGCCGATGGGGACTATCGCAAGATCACTGGGTCCGCCGCGCCTCAAGGACTGACCGTCCTTATAGTCCAGTCGTCATCCGGTGCGTCCCCGCTGCGATCGCAACGCTCCAACCCTCGGTTCCGGAGACGGCCCTAGTCAAGGTGGCAATCTAGCAGCCGCCAGGTGGTCCCGACCCGGAAGAACAAGGCCGCTACGGGTCCGCGTTCGGCCATCGGCTCTCGCGACTAGAGCAGACAACTTAGCTCGGTCGCTCGTTGCTCGCACGCTCGAAATGCCTTGTTAGCATGCGGCTTGGTGGCGAACACCTTCTAAGCGGCGGGTCGTGGGTTCGAATCCCGCCGGGGACGCCAAACCTCCAGTTTGTGCTTGCAACGAGCACGCAACTGCTCCAAGCGCCTGCTCTGGTAGCTGTCTGACAGCATCGCCCATTAGAGCGAGCGGTGCCGATCGGCAGCACTGCAAAACACTTACGACGGTCGCAGGCGCCGTCTTCCCTGACTGCGGTGGTCTGCGACCGTCGGCCGCTAACTCATCGAGGAGACTCGGCTAGCAGCTTTGTGCCCTCCCGAATGAATGTGGCGACCTCGGCCAGGTCTGTTTCCTTCCCGTTGACTGTGGCTGGCTTGTACGCGATAGCACCAGTTGCCGAGAAGTCGTCCTCGGAAATGAGAACGCCGAACGTGCGGTCAATATCAGGCTGAATGACATAGCTCAGGGGATTGTCCTGACGCTCGTTGACATCGATTGAAAGCAACCCACCTGCGAGTTCCAGGGTTGTCTCAGTGAGGCCAATGACGATGATCTCGCGTGGATTGGCCCCGTTGAGGACAGTGAACATCCTGTTCGCCGTGCCAAAGCCAACCTTGTGGTACCAAGCCCGACGGAAGTCCTCATAGGTCTTGCCATCTTTCAGTGTCCTCTTGAGGATGGCTACGAAGATCATGGCCAGCTCCTTTTGGGGTCCGCGCAGGTCTACAAGTCCGCAGGGTACCGACCGACACGGCACGGCTCAAGCGCCCGACACAGCCGACCAACGAGCAGGGACGAGGGAAGGCCAGCGGCAGCGGCTTATCTGCCTTCTTCGTCGGCTCCGGCTCTCACTCCGACCACACAACTGCGCCACTCCCGCTCACGCCCGCACACAACGGAACGGGCCGCCAGGATGCCACTCAGTTGCTCACACGTACTAAGCCGCCGGTCGTGGGTTCGAATCGCGCCGGGGACGCCGGACCTGGGTCCGAGCCAGATCGAACGGTGGACGCCAGCAACGCGGCGACGGCTCGTCGTCTCAGGCCGTTGCGCCACACTTGGGGCACGTCAGTCGGCTGAGCGTGCAATCGAGACCGCAGCTGCCACCCCCGGCGCAGATTTCGCACTTGGGCTTGTCGTGCTCGGTCACGGCCAGCTCGCCGCAGCGGTCGTACCAGACTCCTCTGCCGCGCCGCAACCGCTGGCCGTCGGTCTCGACGAGGCGAAACGAGCCGCGGAACTCGACGACGGTGGTCATGCCCTAGACGATACAGCGTGCGAGCGCACTCGGCTGCGCGTATGTGGCTGCCGGCTGCACTTCGCGCCGACATCACCATCCCGGGAAGACGACAAGTCGGGGGCGGCTGCCACCCACGACTTGTGAGCGGGTCCGAGGCTGCCGATCAGGCCGGCATGCCCGCGTCCCCGTCGGTGCGCTCATCGACGACGAGCGGCTGGCCCGTCTCGATAAGAGTCTTGAGGCCCGAGAGGATGTGCGCCCAGCCGTGCTCGACCTCGCGGTACGTCTTCGTCTCGCCGTCGAACTCATCGTGGACGAGGGTGAGCCGACACGCGTCGCCCAGCTTCTCGATCTGCCAGGTGACTCGCGACGGACGCTCGGCGGCCATCTCGGGGTCATAGGCCATGGTGAAGCTGTGGACGAGCTTGTGGGCGGGTTCGATTTCGAGGATCTTGCAGTCGAGGGTCACCTGATCGCCGTCCAGGTAGACGAGCCTGGAGTCGACCTTCCAGTCGGACTTGACCTCGGTACCGAAGTAGTAGAGGCGGGTGTCAGCTGAGTCGGTGATGGCCCGCCAGAGCCGTTCCCGCGTGGTCTTGATGTAGATCTCGTAGACGTGTCGGGGTGCGACGCCCATAGCTGGCTCCTCCAGGTGAGCCTTCAGCGCGCTGAGTTGCGCGACGATCGGCTCGGAATAGCGGCTGATCCAACGGTCGTGGACGAGCCGGATCGGGACGGGATTGAGGTAGTGGAGCTTCTTGCGGCCGACCCGGCGCGTTGTCACCAGGCCGGCCTCCTCCAGGACTCGAAGGTGCTTCATGACGCCGAAACGTGACATCCGCAGGTGACCCTGGAGGTCGGTGAGCGATTGGCCATCTCGCTCGAACAAACGATCCAGGAGCAGCCGGCGGCTCGGATCCGCCAGCGCCTTGAACACCTCATCCACCGCCGCACAATAGGTGACCTGTTGGTCACATGTCAACGGAGTCGCGGCCGTCGAGACACGATCTGGGCGGCGCCGGGATGGCCGCCCGTTCGCGGCGGACGTGCGCCTACCGAAACGGCTACGCCCACCTGACTCAAGTCCGGCGTCTCGATGCCTTCGGAGGTGATACCTTCTACGCCGATCGCGGCCGATCTCCGGACGCGGTCTCTCAGCCTGGCCCTCACGCGGCTTGCCCGCGATCAGCACAGGGGTAATGCTCCGAATGAGCCCACGCTGGCGCGGCTGCCTACTGGAGATCGCGGAGACGATCGTCCTCACGATCTTGATCTTCTTCGTAGTCCAACACTTCGTGGCTCAGCCATACCAGATCCTGCAGGTCTCGATGGAGAACACGCTCCAGCCGGGTCAGTACGTGCTGGTCGACAAGATCTCGCCCGCATTCAGCGACTACAAGCGTGGCGACGTCATCGTCTTCGAGCCGCCGCAGGGATACTCCGAGGACGGGCAGGACATTCCGTTCATAAAGCGGGTCATCGGCGTGGCCGGTGACCTGGTCGAGATCAAGGACGACTCGGTCTACGTCAACGGCGTCAAGCTCAACGAGCCGTACGTGTATGACGGGCAACCGACCACGCCGCTCAACGGGCAATCGAGCTGGCGAGTGCCTGCCGGAGACCTGTTCGTTCTCGGCGATCACCGCGAGGCATCGCAGGACTCGCGCGTCTTCGGGCCGATACCCAAGTCGAGCGTCATCGGCCGGGCCTGGCTGCGCTACTGGCCACTTTCGCAGTTCGGCTGGGTTTCGACGGCCACGTACGCGGGTATTCCAAACGCGTCGCCGGCGCCGACACAGTAAGCGACGCGGCTGCAGCTCGCCGCTCGCAAGGGCGAAGCCGGTGCCGCGGATCTTCAGCCGACCTGTTCGAGCTCGTCAGCCTCGGGCTTGCAGGCGGCCAGCCGTTCCACCACCCCGAACCACGATCGTTCCAGCACCTCGATCTCCATGCCTTCGGCCAGAACGTGGTCCAGCGGCTCGCGTAACAAATGGTCGGCTTGCCGCCAGAGGGTGATCGGTTCGACCAGTCGCTCGATGGCCCGCACGATCGCGTTGGGGCTGCGGACGTGCTCGACGAGCACCAGCCGGCCGCCCGGGCGCAGCACACGCACGGCCTCGGCCACTGCCCGGCGGTCGTCGGGGATCGTGCACAGCGCGAAGCTGAACACCACCGTGTCGAAGTGATCGTCGGCGTACGGGAGGGCGGCGGCGTCGCCCTGCCGGAGAGTCGTGTCGAGACCCAGGCCTCGCGCGCGTTTTCGCGCCTCTCCCAGGGCGACCTCGCTGAGTTCGATGCCAGTGAGGTGCACCCCGGCCGGATAGAACCGCAGGGTTCGCCCCCGGCCGACGCCGATCTCCAGGGTGTTGCCTTTGGCCTGCCCGCATAGCCAGCGAAGGTTGGCGTCTCCTCGGGCCGGTGCGGACGCCCTTGCCGATCGCCGGTCGTAGATGCGGCGGATTCGATCGGTCTCGGAGTCCTGCGGGGACATGCTTCCACGGTAGCCATTTGCGCCCTCCGCGGAAAGGGGTTCGAGGGGACCGTGACAGACGCCGCAGATCCGCCGCCGTGGCCGTGCCGGCGAAGTCCGAGGAGGCTCGAGCGGGCCACCGCCCGCGAACCCTGCCTAGTACTCGGGCAGAACCGACTCGCCGAACATCAGGAACCTGTCCACGGCGCGGGCCGCCAGGCGGCCCTCGTTGATGGCCCAGACCACCAGCGACTGACCGCGCGAGCAGTCGCCGGCTGTGAAGACGCCCGACGTCGTCGTCATGAAGTCCTCGTCGTGGACGATGTTGCCGCGATGGTCGAGCTTGCAGCCGAAAGCCGCAGGTAGGGCGGGCTCCGGGCCCACAATACCCATCGCGATGAGCACCAGCTCGGCCGGAAGCGACTTCTCGGTACCTGCGCATTCCCTCATCTCGGGCCGGCCACCGGGCGTGTGGGCCCACTCGATGTCGACGGTCTCTATCGTCTTGACCCGACCGAGCTCGTCGCCCACGAGCCGCCGCGTGTTGACCATGTAACGACGTGGATCCGTGCCCCAGAGGGCGGCGGCCTCTTCCTGGCCGTAGTCGAGCTTGTAGACCTTGGGCCATTGCGGCCACGGGTTGTCCGCGGCCCGGGATTCGGGGGGCCTTGGCAGGATCTCAAGCTGGACGACGCTCTTCGCGCCCTGGCGGAGGGCCGTACCGACGCAGTCGGTGCCGGTGTCGCCGCCCCCTATCACGATCACGCTCTTGCCCGCCGCCGAGATCGGAGTGGCCGGGCCGCCGAGCAGTGCCCGCGTATTCGCGACCAGGAAGTCCATCGCAAAGTGAACGCCCGCCAGCTCGCGGCCCTCGACCTTGAGGTCGCGTGGGATGGTGGATCCGATTGCGAGCACGACTGCGTCGAATTCCCCGATCAGCGTCTCGGCCGCCACGTTCGCTCCGACTGCCATCCCGGTCACGAAAGTGACCCCCTCGGCTTCCAGCAGCTTGACCCGCCGCTCGATGACCGACTTGTCGAGCTTCATGTTGGGGATGCCGTACACGAGCAGGCCGCCGATCCTGTCGCTCCGCTCGAAGACCGTCACCGTGTGGCCGGCCCTGTTGAGCTGCGCCGCGGCCGCCAGACCGGCGGGACCGCTGCCGACCACCGCGACCTTCATGCCGGTCCGGGCCAGCGGAGGCTCGGGGACGATCCAGCCCTCGCGGAAGGCGCGCTCGACGATCTCGTTCTCGATCGTCTTGATGGTCACGGGCGGCTGGTTGATGCCCAGCGTGCACGAGCCCTCGCACGGGGCCGGGCAGACTCGGCCGGTGAACTCCGGGAAATTGTTGGTCTTGTGAAGCCGGATGATCGCCTCACGCCACTGGCCCCGGTAGACCAGGTCGTTCCACTCCGGGATCAGGTTATGGATCGGGCAACCGAGTGCCAGGCCGTTGACGAGGGCGCCGGTGTGGCAGTACGGAATGCCGCAATCCATGCATCGGGCCCCCTGCTCGCGGAGGGTCTCCTCTTCGTAGCCGGGGTGCGACTCGCTCCAATCCCTGGCCCGCTCGAGCGGCGCCCGGATATGTGCCGGTTCGCGCCCGAATTCCATGAAGCCGGTCGTCTTGCCCACAGTCAGTTCCCCGCGACCCGGCGGGCATCCATGACGTTCTCTTCGAAGGCGGCCATTTCGGCCTCCTCCTCCGATAGCCCCTTCTGACGCATCCGCGCCTGCGCCTCCATGACCCGACGGTAGTCGTTCGGGACCACGCGGATGAACCGGCTGACGGTGGTCGGCCAGTTGTCGAGGAGCGCCCTGGCACGAGTGCTCCCGGTGTATTCGACGTGGCGTTCCAGGAGCCGGCGGACCTCGGCCGTCTCGGCGGGGTTGGACAGCGGGAAGAGTTGGACCATCTCCTTGTTGCAAACGCGCTCGAAGCCGCCGCCTGCGGCGCCGCCCTCGCCGCTCTCGTCGAGGACGTAGGCCACGCCGCCCGACATGCCGGCGGCGAAGTTGCGGCCCGTCTTGCCGATGACTACGACTCGGCCGCCGGTCATGTACTCGCAGCCGTGGTCGCCGACGCCCTCGACGACGGCCTTGACCCCGGAGTTGCGGACGCAGAATCGTTCCCCGGCGATGCCGCGGAGGTAGGCCTCGCCGGAAGTGGCGCCGTAGAACGCCACGTTGCCGGCGATCACGTTGTCCTCGGCCACGAATGTCGATTCGCGGGGCGGATAGAGGACGATCTTGCCGCCCGACAGGCCCTTTCCGATGTAGTCGTTCGCATCGCCCTCGAGCGTCAGGGTGACGCCGCTCGGGATGAATGCACCGAAGCTCTGGCCGGCGGAGCCGTGGAATCGGAGACTGATCGTGTCCTCGGGCAGGCCCCTCCCGCCGTAACGGCGTGTGACTTCGGACCCCAGAGTCGTGCCGACGACGCGGTTTACGTTGCGAATCGGAAGGTCGGCCTCGACGCGTTCGGCGTGTTCGAGAGCCGGCTCGCATAGCGGGATCAGCGTGGTGGAGTCGAGCGACGCGTCGACCCTGTGCTCCTGGCCGATCTGGCAGGTCCGGAGCGTCGTCTTGGGCACCTGGGGCTGGAAGAGGATCCGGCTGAAGTCGAGGTTGTGGGCCTTCCAGTGGTCGATCGCCCGTCGCATCTCGAGGCGCTCTGAGTGGCCGACCATATCCTCGAACGTTCGGAAGCCGAGCAGGGCCATGTGTTCGCGGACTTCCTGGGCGACGTAGGTCATGAAGTTGACCACGTACTGCGGGTCGCCGGTGAAGCGCGCCCGTAGCTCCGGGTCCTGCGTCGCGATGCCGACCGGGCAGGTGTTGAGGTGGCAGGCTCGCATCATCACGCAGCCGAGGGTCACGAGCGGAGCCGTGGCGAAGCCGAACTCCTCTGCACCGAGCAGGGCGCCTATGACGACGTCACGGCCCGTCTTCATCTGGCCGTCGACCTCGACCGCCACGCGGGACCGCAGGTCGTTGATGAGCAGCACCTGGTTCGTCTCGGCGACGCCGAGCTCCCAGGGCAGGCCGGCATGTTTGATCGACGAAAGGGGGGAGGCGCCGGTGCCGCCATCGTGGCCGCTGATCAGGATGACGTCGGCGTGGGCCTTGGCGACGCCGGCGGCGATGGTCCCGACGCCGACCTCGGACACCAGCTTGACGGAGATGCGCGCCCCGGTGTTGGCGTTCTTGAGATCGTGGATCAGCTCGGCCAGGTCCTCGATCGAGTAGATGTCGTGGTGGGGCGGCGGGCTGATCAGGCCGACGCCCGGGGTCGAATGGCGGACCTTCGCGATCCAGGGATAGACCTTGTGGCCCGGCAGCTGACCGCCCTCGCCGGGCTTCGCGCCCTGGGCCATCTTGATCTGGATCTCGCGGGCGCTCACGAGGTACTCACTCGTCACGCCGAAGCGGCCCGATGCGACCTGCTTGATGGCGCTCTTGAGCGAGTCGCCGTTTGGCAGGGTCTTGAAGCGGGCCGGATCCTCGCCTCCTTCACCCGTGTTCGACTTGGCGCCGAGGCGGTTCATCGCGATCGCCAGCGCCTCATGGGCTTCGCGCGAGATCGAGCCGTAGCTCATCGCCCCGGTCTTGAAACGCTTGACGATCGATTCGACCGACTCGACTTCGTCGAGCGAGAGAGCCCGTCGATGATTCGGCTTGAAATCCATCAGGCCGCGCAGCGTGCACAGGCCGGCGGACTGATCGTCGATGAGCTTGGAGTACTCCTTGAACGCAGCGTAGCTGCCGCTCCGCGTCGCGTACTGGAGCTGCGAGATCGAGAGCGGGTTGAAGAGATGCTGCTCGCCCTCGACCCGATACTGAAGGTTGCCGCCGACGCCGAGTTGCTTGTGGTAGATCGGCCTCTTCGGCGGGTACGCCCGATCCTGGCGCATCTTCGCCTCTCGGGCGATGACGTCGATGCCGATGCCACCGATGCGGGTCGGCGTTGAGGTGAAGTACTCGTCGACGAAGTCCTGGTTGAGGCCCACGGCCTCGAAGACCTGGGCCCCGTGGTAGCTCTGGATGGTGCTGATGCCCATCTTCGAGATGACCTTGACGATGCCCTTGGCGATGGCTTTGCGGTACTTCTTCTCGGCCAGCTCTGCTGTGCCGCCGATCATGCCCAGGCGGACCTGGTCGTGCACCGTCTCGAAGGCCAGATAGGGATTGACCGCGCTGGCGCCGTAGCCGATGAGCATCGCGAAATGATGTACTTCGCGAGGCTCGCCAGACTCGAGGACGAGCCCGACCTGGGTGCGAGTGCCGGCCCGAACGAGATGATGGTGGACTGCCGAGACGGCAAGAAGAGCCGGGATCGGGGCCTCGTCGGCGTCGTGACCTCGGTCGGACAGGATGATGATGTTGTGACCTTCTGAGATCGCCTCGGACGAGCGGTCGAGCAGTTGCTCGATGGCCTTGCGGAGGCCGGCGCCGCCGTCGGCGACCCGGAAGAGGATCGGCAGCGTGATCGTCTTGAAGCCGCGGGGATCGCCGGTGGACAGGCCGCGGATCTTCTCCAGCTCTTCATTCGAAAGAACCGGCGAGGGCAACTCCAGCTGGTGGGCGGAGCGCGGGTCAGGTTCCAGGAGGTTGCCCTCCGGACCGATCGCCATCTCGGTGGCCATGATGATCTCTTCGCGGATGGCGTCGATCGGCGGGTTGGTGACCTGGGCGAACAGCTGCCTGAAGTACGAGTAGAGCAACTGGGGCCGTTCCGACAGCACCGCCAGGGCGACGTCGTCGCCCATCGCGCCGACCGGCTCGGTGCCGGTGGCGGCCATCGGGTTGATCAAGATGCGGACGTCTTCGGCCGTGTAGCCGAAGACTTCCTGGCGGCGCAGCACCGTCTCGTGGTCGGACTCGATCACTCGCGGCGGAGGCGGCAGTTCGGTCAGCTTGACCAGCCACTCACGAACCCACTCCTCGTACGGGTGCTCGGTGGAGACGCGGCGCTTCAGCTCGTCGTCGGAGACGATGCGTTGCTCGGCCGTGTCGACGAGGAACATGCGGCCCGGCTTGAGCCGGCCCTTGGCCACGACCCGGTCGGGCGGGATGTCGAGCACGCCTGCTTCCGAGGCCATCACCACGCGACCGTCTGTGGTGATCCAGTAGCGGGCCGGGCGGAGGCCGTTGCGGTCGAGCGTGGCGCCGATCCGAATGCCGTCGGTGAAGGCAATCGACGCGGGCCCGTCCCACGGCTCCATCAGGCACGAGTGGAACTCGTAGAAAGCCCGCTTCTCGGGCGCCATCGACTCGTGGTGCTGCCACGGCTCCGGCACCATCATCATCAGGGCGTGGGCCAGGGAGCGACCAGACAGGTAGAGCAGCTCCAGGACGTTGTCGAGGATGGCCGAGTCGGAGCCCTCAGTGTCGACCACCGGGAGAGCCTTGGTCAGCTCGTCGCCGAACGCGGTCGACTTGAACTGCGACTCGCGGGCGTGCATCCAGTTGACGTTGCCCCGAAGGGTGTTGATCTCTCCGTTGTGCGAGATGTAGCGGTACGGATGAGCCCTCGGCCAGGATGGGAAGGTGTTGGTCGAGAAGCGTGAATGGACCATGGCGATGGCGCTCTCGACGCGCTCGTCGGCAAGGTCTGGGTAGAAGACGCGCAGCTGCGAGGCGTTGAGCATGCCCTTGTAGACGATGGTCCGGCAGCTGAGCGACGGGATATAGAAGTCGCTGCGCGACGGAATCGCCGAACGCGAAACGGCTTTCTCTACCAGGCGGCGGGCCACGTAGAGCTTGCGCTCGAAGGCCAGATCCTCGACCAGGCGCTCCGGCCGATCGACGAAGACCTGACGAATGAGAGGCTGGGCTGCTATAGCGCTTGCGCCGAGACCCGCACTCTCTGTCGGAACGTCGCGCCAGCCGAGGAGGTGGAGACCCTCGTCGGCGACGACCCCTTCGAAAAGGCGGAAGCACTCGACGCGGCCGGCCTTGTCCTGGGGCAGGAAGACCATGCCCACGCCGTACCCGCCCTTGCCGCGGAGTCGCACGCCGGACCTGGCCGCGACGTCGACCAGAAAGCGGTGTGGGATCTGGATGGTCAGTCCGGCGCCGTCGCCGGTGTTCTTCTCGGAGCCGGTGGCGCCGCGGTGCTCGAGGTTGACGAGGACGGTCAGGGCGTCGCGTACCACGTCATGCGACGGGCGGCCGGCAATGTCCACCACGAAGCCGAAGCCGCACGCGTCGTGCTCGAACCTTGGGTCGTAGAGCCCCTGGGCCCTCGACCCGCCTGTGTGCTTCACTCTGCGCCGTCTCCGTGCGACTGCGTCAGAACCGTCGATCCTCCGCGCCGGCGACAGCGGGGCCCACTCCTGCGCAGCGGAGCCCTCGTCTCTCGCGGGGAAGCGAGTGTCGATTAGCGAGTGGCCCCAGGTCAAGGTTGGAAAGGTTGCGAATCGGTGCCTAACGGCGCGGAGAGATCCGCGCTGAGTCGGCGCGGCGCCTGGCCGTCGGGGGTTCATACGCGCCCGGCGATGGAATCGCGATAGACTTCCGACGCCCCATCATGGTCCTTCCGGAGGGGTGCGAACGAGGACGCGAGGCGTAGGTCGCCAGGCATCGTCAGGAGGGTCGGCATTGTCGCCAGGGACGCGCCGCGGCCGAGCCGCGACAGGCAGCCATCGCAAGCCGCCCTCGCGCGGCCCCCTCGATGCCGGTAGCAAGCCGGTGGCAGCGCCCGAGGAAGCCGTCGAGGAGGAAGCGCCGGCCGTCGTTCCGGCGGCACCAAGGGGAATGCGTCGCCGAGGCGTGGCAAGGGTCAGCCGCAGCTCCGGATTCCGCAACGCGCTCCGCTACACGAGAGCCTACATCCCGCTGTTCATCGCCTTTCTGGGGCTCTTCGCCGTGGTGTGGATCTACAGGAGCTTCATCAACCCGCCGCCGCCGGAACCGCAGCAGGTTTGGACCAGCATCGAGGCCAAGTACCTCCCCGGGATCGATGCCGCCCGCCTCAAGATCGACGATCCGAAGAGTGATTTCTCGACCAGGATCGCGGAGTTCACCGCGCTTCGTGACGGCCTGAAGGGCTGGATGGGCGAACTGACACCGATCACGGACTGGACGGTCGGCGCGACCTCGTCGGCGGAGTACTCAGCCGCCAGTACGGCGGGCGGGGACATCCTGTCGCTCATCCAGTCCGGAAACCAGGAGGTCTCGGATCTGGACGAGATCGTGACCGCCAAGGCCGAGGCCGACATCGCGGCACACGCAGACGTGCTTGCCTCAGACGACTCGACGTTCCAGCAGGGTTGGACCCAGGTCCGCCAGGACTTCGGCCTGGCCGTGCCGTCGGCCCAGGCGACGCTGGCCCTGCCTCCGGCACCGAGCCCATCCCCCTCGGCCGGGGCCTCTGGCTCGCCGGCTTCGTCCGCCAGCCCCGCAGCTTCGCCGACTCCCGGCGGATCCGCGACGGCCGGCCCCTCGGCCTCGTCGGGTCCGCCGGCGTCGCCGACGGCGCAGCCGAGCTAGATCCTGCAGCGCGCTGGTGGGGCCGGTCCCGCCTCAGCACCGGGTCTCGCTTGCCATCCACTGCGCGGTACCTGGGCTGGTAGCCCAAAGTACGGCTTGTGGCAGTTGAGTGGAGTCTGTACGGTTCGCGTGGCTTTCAGAAACCAACCTTCTCGACGCACCAAGAGGCACCGATGGCTGCCGCGGCCGCTTACGAACTCGGTCGAATGCTCACCGCCAGCGAAGTGGCTGAGATGCTTCACCTGCACGTGAACACGGTGAAGCGGCTCGGCGATAGAGGCGAGCTTCCCTTCTATCGCGTCTGCAAACGGGGCGACCGCCGCTTCCGGCTCGAGGACGTGATGATGTTCCTTGACAGGAGCCGCTGACCGACGAACTTGCGCTTCACCGGAGATCCGCCAGGCTGCAGGTGCCCGATCCGGGGAGCTGACGTTGACGCCCGTGGCGCTCGCCGGGGGCGTCAACGTTTGTGATGATCTACGCGCGGCCCGGCTCGAGGCTCAAGTGGCCGAGCGGGGCACCGACTGCAGTCCGGCCCGGAAGAGCTCCACGCCGAGGGCGATCTCGGCGGCGGTAGCGTCGATCGGCGGCAGGAACCGCACTACGTTGTGGTGCGTGCCGCAGCTGAGGACGAGCAAGCCCTGCTCGGCGCATGCTTCGATGAGCGCCTCGCAGGTGGCGGCATCGGGATCGCGAGTGGCGCGGTCCTTGACCAGCTCGACGCCGATCATCAGGCCTCGACCTCGGACGTCGCCGATTCGGTCGTCTTCGGCCATCAAGGCCCGCAAACCGGCTTCCAGTTCGGTGCCGCGCGAGGCCGCGTTCGCGACCAGACCCTGATCCTCGATCGTCCGCATCACGGCGACCCCGGCTGCGCAACTGACGGGATTGCCACCGAAGGTCGTCCCGTGCGCCCCGACACCCCACCGTTCCTGGAACTCGCGGCGGGTCACGATCGCCCCGATCGGCATGCCGTTGGCGAGGGCCTTGGCGACACAGACGACGTCGGGCACAATGCCGGCGTGCTCGAAGGCCCACATTCGGCCGGTTCGAGCCATGCCCGACTGGATCTCGTCGCAGACGAGCAGGATTCCGTTCTCGTCGCAGAGGGCTCGCAACTCGCGCAGGAACGAAGCCGGCGCGGGGCTGAAGCCGCCCTCGCCCTGGATCGGCTCGATGATGATCGCGGCCACCGACGACGGCGGGATCTCGTGGCCGAGGAGCGTACGGAGCGCGCCCATTGCACCGGCCGTTGCGGCCCCCTCATCGTCGCCGAAGTAGCGATAGACGTTGGGAAACGGCGTCAGGTAGACCGACGGCAGGAGCGGCTCGTAGCCGAGCCGGTAGTTGATGCTCGAGCTCGTGACCGAGGCGGCGCCGAAGGTTCGTCCGTGGAAAGCGCCGCGGAAGGCGACGATGCCGGGCCGCCCCGTCACACGGCGAGCCAGTTTGAGCGCGGCCTCGACCGCTTCAGCGCCCGAGTTGCCGAAGAAGACCGTGTCGAGCGGGTCGGGGCACGCATCGGCAAGGAGGGTCGCAAGCCGGCCGACCGGCTCGAGGTAGCCGAGGGCGTTGCAGATGTGGATGAGCTTGTCGGCCTGGTCCTTGATCGCGGCCGTGACGGCCGGATGGTGATGGCCCAGGGACGTCGTTGCGATGCCGCAGGTGAAGTCCAGGAAGCCGCGTCCGGCCGAGTCGTAGAGAGTGTGGCCCTCGCCGTGACTCCAGTTGCGCTCGTAGTAGCGGCCCAGGATGGGCGAGAGATGCGGTCTCGAGATGGCTGCGTAGTCCCCGGCGACCGCGAGCGCGTCGATCTCCGCCGGGGTGAGCCCAAGGGCCCGTGCGCTGGTTGTGGCCACGATGGCGGCGGGGGCCGCCTGATCCCTGGCGTTGTCCATGAGGTGGGCTCCTCGGAGGCGGTGGATTGCCGACCGACGGCGACGGGTGGGGCAAGCCAAGTATAGGGTGGAGTCTCGCACTCTCGTCGGGAGCGAAGTCGCGGTTTCAGGGCTGGCAGATGTGGGCGGGACCGGACGGTCTGACGCCGAGTGCCGCGGGCGCCGGCGCCTGCACATCTGACGTCATGCGCGCCACTCGGGTCACGGATGGCGTAGCCTTGAGGAACCGGGCAAGGCTCGGGCACTCACCGGCCGCAAGGACCCAATGCCGTGGCCGTGCCGTAGGATCTCAGTCTGGCTGGGGGAGCTCGAGGGGCGGGGAGTGCTCCGACTGCCACCGCCGAGCCGGACCAGCCAGGAGGCGCCGTGAAGCGGACCAGGATCGCTGCCGGGGACGAGACGCTGGAACTCGTGATCGACGGCAGGAAGGTCACGATCGTCACCAGGCCGGCCGATGGCGCGGAGTCCGCCAGGTTGTTCGAGCTCGGGACAAGCCCAACCTGGGACGATTCCTCGCCGATGAGCGACGAGGACATCGCGGCCCTCGTCCGCGGCCTCTTCGACGAGGCGGGCAGGAAGGGCGAACAGGCCGAAGTGCTCGGGGTGCCGCCGGCAGCGGCGCGAGCCTTCCCGGACGACTCGCGGATATCGGTTTCGCCGGTCGAACCGCTGTCGTTCTCTCTACCCGGTGCGCCGACCGGCCTTGCCTTTCGCATGGACGAGCGAGGTGATGGGCATCTCTGGGCCATAAGCGAGGAACGAACCTGGCTTGGATCCGAGGGTGCGTGGTGGATCCTCCACGCGCTGATCGATGCGTTGGCCGACCCCGCGGCAGCCTCGAAGTGGCCGCGCTTCCTCACCCTGGGTAGCTCGCTTGGAGGGTTCGCGACGCAGGCGTCGATGGAGTTCGGCGATTGGGGCATCGGGATCGTCTGGCGCAAGCTGGAAAGCGGCGTCGTCGGCGACGTCGTGGCCGCGCAGGAACTGTCCTCCGAACGGGTGGCGGGATGGCTGAGGATGTTGCGGCCGGCCGTGAAGTCCCTTGAAGAGCGGCGCGTCCATCGCCAGCGGCTTCGCCCGGCTCGTACGGCCGAGAAGTGGGCCCGCGCCCTGGAACGCTGGAGCGACTGAGTCCCGATCGACCGCCCGCGACTCGCGCGTCGCCGGGCGGGCTTCGCTGTCGGCGGTGGGCCGCGTGATCAGGCTCGGACGGCTGAGACCTCGCTCGTCGGTTGAACGAGGAAGATCCACACGTCCCACGCACAGTGGCTGACGATGAGGGCACCCATCGGCACGCCCGCCGCGTAGAGCACGCACCAGTGAGCTCCCGCCACTCCCGCCGCGCCCATCAATGTGAAGTTGCCAGTCGTTACGTGGACGGCCGAGTACGCGACCGCGGCAATGGCCGCTCCGGTCCACCGACCGTAGCGGCGCATCACTGCTTCCTGGATCAATCCCCGCCAGAAGAGTTCTTCGGCCGGTCCGATGATCGCGACGAGCCGAGCCGCCGTCTCCTCGCGTGGAGCCAACTCTCGCAGTGCGTAGATGTCGCGAATCTGGTCGTCGCCGCCGGGCACGAGCCGCCGCGCGAAGCGGTCGCCGATCTTGAACGTGCCGTACAGGGCGGCCGCCGATGCCGTTCCCAGCGCAATCTCGCGCCGCCCGATGCGGGTGCGCAGAAGGCGCGGATTTGCGACCAGTGCCAGCCCGCCGAGGACGACGCCGGTGGCCGTCATCCTGCTCCAGAATCGGTCGCGCGGTCCGCGGAAAGACGCCGCGAATGCCGGAACTGCCACCCCCATGCCGAGAAAGGCGACAGCCTCGAGGCCTCGACTCCGAGCGCCCGATGGACCGGACATCACGGCGCCAGCCTGGCAAGCAACAAGCCGACCACGAGGAGCGATCCGAACGCGAAGTGCAGGCGGGCCGTCTGGAGGTCGATCATGGCGATGGCCCGGGCCTGGCCGGTAGCGCCGAGCTCCGCGGATCGAACCACCCGGGCCAGGAACGGCAGCGAGAAGACGGCGATGGCGGTGGTCGGTGGCAGCCATCGAACAGCGATGGCCAGCCCCAGTGTGATGTACGCACCGAGAACCAGCGCCAGGTAGCCGTAATGGGCCCATTCGCGGCCCAGGCGGCCCGAGAGAGTGGAAATCCCGGCGCGCGTGTCCTCGCTGATGTCGCGCCACTCGTTGCCGTGGAGTATCGCCGCCACGAGCAGCCCCACCGGAATGGACAGGACGAGGGACCTGATATCCCAGGTCGCCGTGACAGCGAAGTAGGAACCGACGACCATGGTCGGGCCCATCAGCACGAACACGATCGGCACGCCCAGCGCACGGTACTTGTACTGGAACGGAGGCGCGGTATAGGTGTAGCCCGCGACGAGGCCGATCAGCCCTAAGACAACGATGGCCGGGCCGCGGAGCCATGCCAGGTACCCACCGACGAGGACCGCCGCCGCGAATAGCCCGAGTGCGAAGGCGTAGGCGCCTCGCTCGCTGACCCGGCCCTTCAGGACGGCGTGGCTCATCCGAGGCGAGGTGATCGTATCGATGCCCTTGCGGACGTCGAAGACCTCGTTGACTACGTTCGTGCCGGAGTGGAGCAGCATCCCGCCGGCGAGAGCCGCCAGGAACGGCAGCAGCGAGAACTTCGAATCGACGACCGCGAGCGCGCCCCCGGCGAGGACCGGGATCGCGGACGCGGTGTAGGCGAACGGCCGCAGGATCTCGTAGGCGGCGCCGACGCGGCGGCGCGCCCGCTCGAAGAGACTGAGCCGGCGATCGTCGGCGAGACCGACATCGCGTGGCTCCGACGCGTCGGGAGAGCCGGAAACCGACGAGGTGAGGGCGGCTTCCGGGCCGAGGGTCGATGCTGAGCCTCCCGAGATCGCTCCGGCCACGGTTGAGACCGACACCGCCGCCGCGGCATCGCGCCGCGTGGCCCGATCCGGCAGGGCGGCATAAAGCTTTGCCGCCTCAATCAGTTCGATCGTTTGAGCCTCTTCCTGGACTACCGGCTGGAGAAGCGGCAGGCTCAGGCCGGTCTCGGCGTGGAAGGCCATCGTCTTCGCCGCAACGTCCTCGCGCGTGCCGCAGAGCATGAAGGCGTCGAGCAGATCGTCAGGGATGAGCTTGCCGGCCTCGTGGTAATCCTCGGCCCGCCACGCCGCCGCAATGCGGTCACGCATCTCCTTCGCGAACCCGGCGCGCTCGAGCGACACGTCGCCCAGGATCGACATCATGTAGATCACGAACGGCTCCCGCTTGGCCCGGTTCAAAGCCTCGCGGCGAGTCTTGTCGACCAGCGACAGCAGATAAGCTGCGGACTCGACGTCGCCGGGATCGCGGCGGGCGGCCGTCGCCGAGGCACGCAGCCGGTCCAGGATGCCCCGCAGCGACGGGATCGATTCGCACGGCCGAGCAAGATAGCCGTCGGCCTTCCGCCCGGCCAGTTCCACGAACTCCTTTCGGTAGGCGGCGATGAAGAGCGGAATGCGGTGCACCGGTGGGAACATCGGCTGGATCGGCGGCAGACCCGGCGTCCCGGACGGCACTCGCTCTCCGGCCCAGAGTGTCCGAAGCTCGTCCATAGCTGCGCTCACGGTGGCCACGGCTTCGGGCTGGGAGTAGGGGATCCCCATCTGCTTGAGCCGGAGCGGCAGGCCTGTGCCAAGGCCCATCACGATGCGCTCCGGCAGCAGCTCATCCAGGGCGGAGCCGGTCATGGCCAGTACCACGGGATGGCGCGTATATGGGTTCACGGCGCCAAGAGCCACTCGGAATGGGCTGTCGGGGTCGGTCGCCAGGGCGCCGGCTATCGCCGATCCGTAGGTGATGGCGTCGCGCTCGAAGTACGAGTCGTGGATCCAGATCGAGTCGAGGCCGGCGTCGCGGGCGCGCCTGGCCCAGTCGATGGTGTCGGAGATGTCGCCGCGGGCCGCAATGCCAAGACCGACGCGGCGTGCCAGCGCTCGCATGTTGCTCCTGTTCCTTGGCGCCGGCCAACCCGACGTCGTGAAGGCGGCGCGGCCGGAAACGCCGATATGTTAGCGGCTCCCGACATCGGCCCTGCACCGCCGGTACCCCGACCGGTGGAGCGAGGGTTGCGAGCCCCGAGCGCCCGATTCCGGATATGGTGGCGCCATGCCACTGCCCAGCGGACCCGATCCATGGTTCGGCCTCGACCCGGAAACGCTCCGCTTCCTGGAGATCCATCCAGCTCGGGCAATCTCGATCCCGGGCCGCGGCTGGCGCGACTTCGGCGACTCGGTGATGCTCTTCTCCGCGGGCGAGACGGAGCCATTCTTCAATCGCCTTACGGCCGTCCGGTGGCCCGAGGATCCGAGGGCCTTCGACATCAGGCTGCGCCGCATGACGGAGCTCTTCGGCGCCCTCGACCGCAAGCCGTACGTTTGGGCGATCCCCGGGCTGAGCACACCCTCGGACCTGGTCGCGCGCCTCTCGGCGAACGGTTTCGTTGACCAGGGCGGGGGCCACGACATGATCCTCGTTCGGGATCCCGCCGGCGTTTCGGGGATGCCTCTGCCCCGGGGAGCGGTACTGGAACGCTGGAACAACCCGTCCCACGCCGATCGCACGGCCCTCGCCCAGGACCTTGCGCTCGTAATCGGCGAGGCCTTTCACGTTCTGGAAGGACGCCGGGCGAACCTGGCCGCGGAAATCGCCCTGACCCTGGAGCAACCCCACTTCCACGCGTGTCTGATCCGCGTCGACGGCAAGCCGGTGGCAACCGGAGAGCGCTACACCTTCGACGGCGCCAGCTATCTCTCGTCGATCGGGACGCGACCGGCCTGGCGCGGCCGCGGCCTCGCGGGGCTCGTCACCCTGGCCCTGGCCCGCGATTCCATCGCCAGCGGTGTGGACCTCGTGTATCTCGGCGTGTATGCAGACAACGCCCCAGCTATCCGCCTGTACGACCGGCTCGGTTTCCGACTGCTCGGGCCGCGGTCGTCCGATATGCTGCTTGAGCGTCCCCGTTGACCGCCAACTGCCGACCCGAGGCGTTAGCCCCCTGATCGTTCCGGAGGCCGAAGGACGATCATTCGCAAGGGGGACGACTCGCCTGCGATCGCCCAGCCAGAATCGCCACCGATGTGCCGGCAGGAGCCCGGCCGCCGGCACCATGGAGAGACCGAGGACAGCTATGACGCAAAGCGGCGAGCCCGTGATCAGCGTCGCCAACCTGTGTAAGTGCTACGGCGACGTCAAGGCCGTCGACGGAGTCACCTTCGAGGTCGCACGCGGCGAGGTCTTCGGGATGCTCGGCTCCAACGGGGCCGGCAAGACGACCACGATCGAGGTCCTGGAGGGACTGCGGGCCCCGGATTCGGGCACGGTCCGGGTCTTCGGGCTCGACGTCGTGCATCATCCCGAGGCGATCAAGCAACGGATCGGCGTCCAGCTGCAGAGCGTGTCGCTATATCCACGTCTGACGGTGACCGAGCTGCTCGACCTGTTCGGCAGTTTCTTCAGCCACCACGTGCCGACGAAGCAGCTGATCGATGCCGTCGACCTTGGAGAACGAGCCAAGGCCAGGTCGATGAACCTGTCGGGCGGGCAGCAGCAACGTCTCTCGATCGCCCTGGCCCTGGTGAACGACCCCGAGCTGGTTTTCCTCGACGAGCCGACCACGGGCCTGGATCCTCAGGCTCGCCGCTCGCTGTGGGACCTGATCAAAGGTCTCCAGGAGAGGGGCAAGTCCGTGATGCTTACGACGCACTACATGGAAGAGGCGACGGAGTTGTGCGACCGCGTCGCGATCATGGATCACGGCCACATCCTGGAGATGGGCTCCGTGCCCGAGCTGATTGGCCGCCGCTTCAAAGAACGGGCGGTCTTCTTCGACTCGAACCCGAAGCTCCCCGTGGATCAGCTGGCCAGGCTCGCCGGCGTGACTCGGGCGACCCAGGAGGACGGCCAGACGGTCCTCTATTCGAAGGACGTTCCGGGCACGATCGGGGGCCTGCTGGCCACGGCCGATGGGCTGAGCGTTGAGCCTCACAACCTGGGCATCCGCCAGGCCACTCTCGAAGACGTATTCCTCGACCTGACCGGTCGAGCGCTGCGCGACTAGGAGCCGAACGATGAAGACACTCCTCGGCCTCACGGTTGCCAACGTCAAGAGCCTCGTCCGCGACCGGGCGGCCCTCTTCTGGACCATCTTCTTCCCCGTCATGTTCGTCTTCCTGTTCGGCTGGATCTTCGGCGGGGGCGGCAACACGAAGATCACGGTCGGGTTCGTCGACCAGGACGGCACGGCCGCCTCCGCGAGCCTGCGGCAGGCCTTCGCCGCGGTGCCGCTCCTGACGCTGCAGGACGGCTCGCTCGATGCCGAAAAGGCCGCGATGCAGCACGGGGACGTGTCGGCCGTGATCGTCGTCCCGAAGGGCCTTCAGGACGCACTGGTTCAGACCAAGTCCGGCCATGCGGCGTCGGTCGCGATCCAGCTCTACGGGGATCCATCGCAAACTCAGACCACGCAGGTGGTCCAGGGCGCGGTCGCTCAGGTTGCCAACGCCTTCAACCTCGAAGCCCAGGGCGGCTCGGTCATCCTGACCGTGAGCCAGCAATCGCTCCAGTCCACGAACATCAGCAATGTTGCCTACCTGGTCCCGAGCATCCTGGCCATGGCCTTGATGCAGCTGGGCGTCTTCGCCGCAATCCCCCTGGTTCAGCAGCGGGAGAAGGGCATCCTCAAGCGCATCGGCGCCACGCCGCTGCCCCGCTGGAAGCTCGTCGGCAGCAACATCCTGCTGCGCCTGATGGTGGCCATCGTCGATGCAGTGGTGATCCTGGGCATCGGATTCGTCTTCTTCAACGTTCAGATCGTCGGCAATCTACTGGCTGTGGCGGGCCTGGTCCTGCTCGGGGCCGGCGCCTTCCTGGCTCTCGGCTTCATGCTCGCGTCGTTCCTCAAGACCGAGGAGCAGGCGACGGGCGTGGTCCAGATCGTCCAGATGCCGATGATGTTCCTGTCCGGAATCTTCTTCTCGTTCGACTTCCTGCCCGGATTTCTCCAGACCGTTGCTCGCTTCATGCCCCTCACCTACCTCGGCGACGCGATGCGACAGGTCATGGTCAACGGGACCCAGGTGGCACCGCTCGGCGTCGACCTGGCGGTCCTGACCGGCTGGCTCGTCGTCTGCCTGGCGATCGCGGCGCGATCGTTCCGCTGGGAGTAGGCAAGCGCTGCTCTGGCGCCGTGACTTAGCGGCCGTGCCGGGCTCGCTCGGGGCGGCCGAAAGCCACGAGGGTTGAGGGCGTCGTGGTCACCTACCAGCGTTCGTGGTGAACGACCGCCTCGAGAGGCTTTCGGCCGCCGGCCCGCTTAGGCCAGGAGAGTGCTTCGGGGTTGAGCGGATACCCGAACGAGAGCAGGAACTCGCACCAGTGGTCGGCCGGGTAGCCGAGCAGCCCGCGGGCGAGCGGCTGGTTGTAGACCGTTGCCGGCACGCTGCCTATGCCCAGTTCCCAGGCCGCCAGGGTCATGTTCTGGGCAGCGCGGCCCAGGTCCCACATGATCGAGTACGGGGCATCGTGAGCGGCCGGGTCCGGAACGACCAGGGCGACGGCCGCGGCCGCTCCTGCGAGATGGCCGGCGTAGGGCCCGACTTCGGCCAGGCTCTGCAGGTGAGCGCGGTCGGTGCAGACGATGAAGTCCCAGTTCTGCTGGTTCTTGGAGCTGCCCGATCGGCGCCCGGCGTCGAGGATGCGGCGTAGATGATCTGCCTCGAGCGGTCGGTCGGCGAACTTGCGGATCGCCCGGGTCGTATCGATTGCCTGCCAGGTGTCCATTGGACCTCCGTTGGTTGACGTCCGAACTTCCGCGTGGCGGGTTCGGCCGGTTCGTGCCCGAATGTCTCGGTCAGGCGGGTCCGAGCGGTCGATCGCGCGACTGATCCCGGGTCGCCAGCGCGCCGAAGCCGTAGACGGGATCGGCCGGGCGCTCCACGGCGAGCTCGGCGGCGCGCTCTCCGGCCGCCTCGGGCCCGACCGGGCCGCCGAGCCATCTCGCGAAGAACGCGGCCGTCCGGCGACGGCAACTTGCGTCCTCGTAGAGCCACCGATGCCCGAAATCGGGCAGGACCAGCGTCTCGACCTCCGGGTCGTCCTTGCGGCCGCGGTGCTCCACGGCCGCCCTGGCGATGTGCTCGAGATGCGCCACCGGAACGCCGTGATCCTGCGCCCCGTGGACCAGGAGCAGCGGCCCACGATAGCGGCCGACGGCGGCGATGGCGCTGGCGCTCTCGACCGAGTGGCGTCGCGGCGCGAGTAGCATCGCCGCGGTGAACCAGGCGAGCGGGGTGGCAAATGGTTCGGGGACGTGCATATCGGCCATCTCGAAGGTCTTGCGTGTCATGCGAACCATGTCGGACGGGGCCGAGAGGCTGACGACCGCCCCGATCGCCGGCTCCCGAGAGGCGGCTACGATCGCGCCGTCAGCGCCCATCGAATGGCCAAGAACGCCCACGGCGGACACCTCCGGCCGGCCTGACAGCCAGCGCGCGGCTGCGGCTGCGTCCTCGGCGAACTCGGGGACGCAGATGGGCAGAGTCTCGGGTGGATTGTCGCCGTGACCGCGCACGTCCAGGGCGAGGCAGTGGAAGCCGGCCGCATGCAGGTACCGGACATGGGCGAAGGTCCGGCCGCGGTTCGACTCCCAGCCGTGGATGATGGCGATCGCCGGTCGGCGCTCCGCTCCGGAGCTCGGCTCCTGGACGGGATTCGACGCGGAGTCCGCCGATGGGGCAGCGCCCTTCGACCCGGTCGATCCCACCCGGCCTCGACGCCGCCGCGGCTTTGGGCCTTCCGGGCCGGCCGGCACGAACCACGCCGCGAGCTGGTGATCGCCGGCCGGAATCTCCACTTCTTCGAACCCGAGACCGAATTCGGCCGGCGAGGTCTCGACCGGGGTGCGTCGGGGCAGCCCGACTCGCTCGCGATATCTCAGGGCGAATCGGTAGGCGGCGGCGAGTCCCGCTACGGCGCCGACTGCCAGGGCCGGCCGGAGCCACCTGAGTCTGCTGGAAGGCTTGCGTCTTGACATGACGCTAGGGGACGTCAGGCACGTCCGCCTGTCAAGGGCGCGCCCGGCGAGGAGCCCGTCTGGAGCCGTGTTTGGAGTGGCAACCGGGCGTCTGCCCGTGCCGTCCGGGCCTCGACGGTAGACTGATGGGATGCCGCGGAACCCCTTCGTAGTGCTCGGGATCCCATTCGACGCGACCACGGACGCTGTCAAGATTGCGTGGCGCCGGCTCGCCCGCCAGCACCATCCCGACGTGGCCAGCGGCGATCCGGCCGTCGAGCGGCGGGCAAATCAGACCATGGCCGAGATCAACGCCGCATACCAGGAACTGCGCGATCCAGACAGGCGTCGGGCTCACCGCGACGCGGCGGCCCGGGCGGCCCGGGTCACGGGTGATGGCGCGGCAGCCGCCCGGGGAGCCTGGGCCGATGACGAGCCCGGCGCCACTCCCAGCCGCCCGGGATGGAGCCCACATCCGCATCCGTCGCGACCTGTCACGGCGCGCATCGACACGAGCGCCCTGCTGCGGCCTCGCAACTCCACTCTCCGGCCGCTGGACCGCAGCCCGCTCCCCGGGCTGCCGCCGAGACCGCGGTCGGCCGAATGGCGCGAGCCGCCCCGGTCGTCCACCCCCAGCGGACCGATGCTCCGACGGCGCGGCCCGACACTGGAGGCCGACCTGCCGACGCTGGACGAGGCGCTGGACACGCGCCTTGAGTTCGGCAAGTTCGCGGGCTTGACCCTGGGCGAGGTAGCGAGCATCGAACCGTCCTACGTCGACTGGATCGTGCGCACGATCGACCGCGATCCTACGATCGGGCTGGCGGCTCGGGTCGTTCTGCGCTATCTCGGCGGCGGGTCGGCCAGGCGTCCGCGGCTCGACGCATTCGTCTCGAGGGGTTGAGGGCTGTCATCGAAACGGCCCACCACTAGTGGTGGGCCGTTTCTTACCCCTGACGGGTGATGAGGCCGGGCCGCCGGCCGAAGGTCCATGCTGGCCGACTATCTCCGTTGGTCGGGTCGTGGTCGGGTCCGGCGACCTCCTTCTACGAACTCGGTTCGTCTCAAGAGCGGAAGTCGCGAGTGATCCGGCCCGTGTCCGACGCCCCTGGAACCTTCGAATCGGTGTCGGCGGCCAGTCCCAACGCTACGGCGCGAGGATCGAACCGCAATGACCCCGTAGGATCTCGGTCGGACACCCCTAAGTCAGGCGCGCCCTGGCACCACCCGCGGTGCAGGATGGGGCTTCGGGTGAGACTGGTCCTCCACCATCGTCGCGCTGGCCGCGGTGCGCCACAGGCAGTGCGCCATGAGACCCGGCCACGCTACTATCGAGTCATGTACGCAGATGGGCTGTCTTTTCTCGAAGAGGAGCGCGATGCCTGGCGGCCGTTCGAGGCACTCCTGAACCTGTCGGACGAGCAACTCGAGCGATCCGTCGACGGCGCGCACGGCTGGAGCGGCCGGGATCTGATGGCCCATCTGGCGGTCTGGATCGAGTGGATGCTCAACGTCTCTCGCGAGCTGGCCCTCGGGCCTGCCAGTCCGACCTACGAGGGTTTTCGGGCGATCACCGGTGACTGGGAGGCCCGGGGAGACCTCCTCAACGAGCGATATCGGACCGAGTGGGCGGCGCTGCCAACGGCCGAAGTTCGGCGCCGCTTCTCCACGATTCCGGGCGAACTGCGTGGCTACCTGACCGTTGTGCCCGAGACGCGCTGGCTCAAGGATCCGGATCTCCTCCGCTCGTTGCTCGGCAACACGACCGAGCACTACGCCGAGCATGAAGCCGATCTTCGCGCCGTTCTCACGGCCGCCGGTCGCTGAGCCGGCCTGCATCAGCTCGGTTGCGAGGATCCCTGCTGTTGCGGGAATGTGGGAATCAATACCAGGTGACGGCCACCCAAGCGGCGAGGTGCCGGCGAGCGAGAACGCGGGGCCTGGCCACGACCGGCCGCCTTTGACCCTCCCGCCCCGTGGCCCTGTGGAGGTGGCATTCCCCCGCCGGGACAAAGTACGACCCCGGCCCGAGGGGGGAGGCCGGGGTCGTAGGACGGGACCGGGTGATCCCGCTTGGTATTCGCTTCAGGGCCGAGTGACTCGACTCAGCCGGGCTTGACGCTAGCGTACTGCGCGAGGCCGAATCTCGCTTCGAACTGCTCGGCCGGCATCGCACCGACAACGGCCATCGGTTGTTGGCCGGGGCGGAAGAAGGCGATGGTCGGGATAGTCATGATCTGGAGGGCCTGGGAAACACCCGGATTCGCGTCGACGTCCATCTTGACGACGTCTATCGAGCCGGCGTACTTGTCGGCGATCTTCTCGAGTTCCGGAGCAACCATCCGGCACGGACCGCACCACGTCGCCCAGAAGTCGACGATGATCGGGCGCTCTGCATTGAGGACGACCTGCTCGAAGGTCTCGTCCGTTACTGCTTTGACTTCGGCCACCTGGCGATGGTCCTTTCTACCTGACGGTCTTGGCCGGCGGGAGATTCAGCCGGCGATTGTCTGGAGCAGCCGACACGCTTCTAGGACCCGCGGATTCACGAGGCGATAGTAGATCGCGTTGCCGTCCCGGCGTGTAAGGACAAGCCCTGAGTTCCGGAGGACGGCGAGGTGCTGGCTCATGTTCGGGACGTGGCAGCCGACTCGTTCGGACAACTCCCGCACCGAAAGCTCTCCGTCCGCGAGCGACTGGAGGACGCAAAGGCGCTTCGGATCGGCGAGGGCCCTGGCCACCGCCGCACTACGCTGTCTCGCGCTCTCGAGATCGCCGACGTCAAGCATGGTGGCAGTCTACAATAGTTTGCGCAAAGACGCAACGAGCTTGGCGGCGGAGTTCGTGGTCGAGTTCGAGGGCGACGCTTTCGGGGCCGGGGCCGGGGCCGGGGCCGGGGCCAGTCGGAGTGGACCCGGCCTGGGCCGAGCCCAGTCGGCGTCGTCAGTCGTCGCAGATTGCGCCGGCCACATCGTTCCGCCGGGCCGGTCGGTTCTGGCTACGATGGCGCCATGGAAGACGGCGGCGCGTTCGGTGGCGGCTACGGTGGCGGGCTGGGAGGCGAGCTCGGAGGCGGAATGAGCGGCGACATGCGCGATCCGAGGATGGCGGGCGGTGGCCTTGGGCCGGGTCAGCTTCAAGGCCTCGCCGGGATACTGGGCCTCGGCGGCATGCAAGGGCAAGACGTCCGCGATCCGCGGGGGATGCGGATTGGCGGCCGGGACGCTCGCGACGTGCGTAGCGGGACCGGGCGCGACATGGCCCGCGACGGCGCTGGAGCGAGGCTCGAGACGATCGAAGTCCACGGCGAAGGAAGACCGGCCGCGCCCAACACCACCCTCGAGCCAGCGACCGTCAGCATCGACTCAACCGGGTTGACCCTGGAGATAGGGACCGAGCGACCGATCCGAGCCGGCTTCCGAGACCTCAGCCTCATCGCGATCCAGCAGTCGACCGCCCTGATCGTCCTCGGCGAAGGTCCCGACGCGCTACGGTTCATGCTCGAGAAGTTCGGCGACCACCTCGGGCCCATGGTCCGGCTGTTGCGCGAGCTCCGGCTCAAGCAACGGCTGACCGACGGCCTGGTCAAAGTGCCCGACGAACCAGCCGAACTGGTCGAGTTCGCCTGGGCGCCGACGTCGAGTCCGCTCGGTCCCGGCCCGGATGGTCCGGGCGTCCCGAGCACCGGAGTCGGACAGCTGGTTGTGCAGCCTTGGGGCTTTGTGGTCTGTCCGCTCGACGAACGGGCGACCTGGATTCACTTCCGGCGCGCGTCGATCGCGGCGGTCACCCTGCCGAGCCCAGGCGACGTGGCGATCGATGGTGAGCCCGGGACGCTCACCCTGCGCGGCCTCGGGACGTCGGCCACGCGCATTCATGACACGCTCGCGAAGCTGCGCGACGGCGCCTTTGCCGACGCGGCCGGTTTCGTGGAGGGGCTGATGCCGGACGCGCCCTTCGGCGTCCGTCAGAAGGCGTCGAACCTGCTGGTGGACGGCCGGCCTACCCGGCCCGACGCCTTCGGCAAGGCTGGCTGGCCGATCGTCGAGACGGCCGTCCTGGGCGAACGGACCTTCGGCGAGAGCTATGCGTCGCTCTGTCAGACGGCCGGGCCGGCGGCTCCGCGTTGGGTTGCGATGTCACCGGTCGATCCGGGCGGTACCGAGCCCAAGATCTGGTTCCTCGTCGCGATGCCCGGCAACCTGGTTGCGCTGGAACTGGTCACCGCCGGCGCCCACGCCACGTACTTCTATCGAGTCATGCCGCGGGCGCAGTACAGAGGCGAGGCGCCCGAGAAGCTCGGGATCGCCGGCGAAAAGGCCGTGCGTGACATCAGCGAGGCGCTGGTCGACTGCCGCTTTTTGCGTGAGCCGATGGCTCTTCCCGCCGACCAGCTGCGGCTGCCGAAGTACCTGCGCTACCGACTCGCGCTGGCGGTTCTGCCCAGCCTGGCCTGGGCCAGAAGCCGATTCGTCGCGCGCATAGTGCACCGGGACCCGGTGAGCTGGTCCTCGGCCGTGGCGGACCTGATCCGCTGGCACTCGACCGCCGTGTACGAAGCGGCCGAGTGGCCGGGCCGCGCGGCCCAGGAATCGGCCATATCCGCGGCCGGCGGCGACGGCGGCGACGATTCGGGGGGCGGAGGCGAGGACGGGGACGATCCTGGTGGCGAGGGCGCCGCTTTGGCGCGCCCCGCTGGCGTTACGACTTCGGGCGAAGCGGCCAGTGATACGAGCCGCTCGGCCGCGGCGTCGAGCAAGACGAGCAAGCCTTCGGGCACCCCAGGCTAGAGGAGCGGACGATGCCCACTTTCAAGCACCCGTGCCCGTACTGCGACAAGTTCATCGACCGGGCGGTGGCGGCCTGTCCGTACTGCGGCCAAGTCGATCCCTTCGCGCCGAAACGCTGTCAGAACTGCCGCAAGATTGTCGAGGATCCGGCCTGGACGGTGTGTCCATCGTGCGGCCAATCGCTGATCGCGCCTCCCCCCGGCACGGCAGCGCCGGGCGGATTCGCAGCCAGCCCAGCGGCTCCCGGCTCGACGCCGGTCGCTCCCACGATTGCGACGCCGCCCGCGCCAGGGGCATCGGCGGGCATGTCTCCTGCCGCTCAGCCTGCATCGCCGGCACCGCGCCCGCCTCTCAATCCGGACGCCGCCGCCCCGGTCCTGACGTCGGCCGGCCCGTGCTCTGGTTGCGGTGCGCCGCTGCCCGCCGGCGCTCGCTTCTGCACGATCTGCGGGACGGTCGCGGGGTAGAGCCTCCCGACTCCGGTTGAACCACGGCCCATCGATCTGGCGGGACACGGCCCGCGCGGTGTTGCCGGCGACGACTCGGGGCGTGCCCTCAGGCGACCTTGTTGCCGCAGTTGCCGCAGAAGCGAGTGTCGGCCGCCAGTTCGGCGCCGCACTTGCTGCACTTCGGCGTCCCGAGTGGCGTGCCGCAGTTGCCGCAGAACTTCTCGCTGCCGATCGGCTTGCCGCAGTTGGGGCACTCGGTCGCACGGGCGCTGGTGTCGCCCGAGAAGACCTGCTGACCCTGCATCGCCTGCCGCATCTGCTGCAGCTCGACCGACGAGCGCTCGGCCTCCATTTCGGTGGCGAGGTTCGGGGCGCAGTTGACGCACAGGCCCCGCTGCTTGTTGAAGCACGTCTCGTCGACCCAGTTGTTGCAGCGGACGCAGCGGTGGAACAGCGGCATGATCTCGTTGGAGGCCTTCTGCAGGGCCTTGTCGCGGGCGTCGCGGTCGGTGATGTTCTGGGCCGCGTCGGCGGCGTTTCGCGC
>Ga0182027_10002296_pt1 | contig 31220 bp, 36 predicted proteins | sample 712E1DmetaG_FD_121300 | JGI IMG/M metagenome (GOLD analysis project Ga0182027, IMG submission 121300) | Permafrost microbial communities from Stordalen Mire, Sweden - 712E1D metaG (Illumina Assembly) | ecosystem: Environmental > Terrestrial > Soil > Wetlands > Permafrost | place: Sweden...
AATTAATAAAGGTATGTTCAATGAATGCACCGTCGGATTATTAACTATAAAAGTAATATCATCCCAGACAAATCCGTTGAACAGCATGTTGGAGAAAGCTACCAAGCCGACAATAATAATCCAATGAATTGATTTTAAGGTTGTTAAGGGTACAAAAAAACTTTTGAAGGAAAATTGTTCTTCCTGTTTTTCCATTTAGTTTCTTTCAACCGATATTGTGCACTCGCCTATCAGGGCCGCGATTGCTCCGACCGCTGCCAAGACCGGCGCAATGACTGCTCCGACGACTCCGAAGGTCAAAGGGAATGTTACCAGATCTTTTCCGTCTTTGTCTTTAACGGTAATTCTTCTGACGTTGCCTTCTTTTATCAATTCCTTGACTTTTTTTAATAAACCTTCGCCGTTTACTTTGAATGTTTCATTCTTCGCCATACATAATCACCTCCCTTTTATACTGAAATTATACAACAATTCTTGAGGATAATGGTGATGGTTATTTTTGTTCGGCTTTGTAGATTTCAAAAGTTGTTTTAATTAGGGTGTCGGGATTCAAGGAGATGCTGCTGATTCCGCATTCGACCAGAAATCTGGCAAATTCGGGATAATCGGAGGGCGCCTGACCGCAGATCCCGATATATTTATTTCTCTTCCTGCAGACCGCAATCACTTGTCTTATCAGGGTTTTGACCGCCTCATTATTTTCATTGGCAATCTTTCTGACCTTGTCGTTTCCGTCCCTGTCAATTCCCAAAACGAGTTGAGTTAAATCATTGGATCCGATACTCATACCGTCAAAGACATCCAAAAACTTATCGGCCAAGACCACATTGGCAGGGATCTCGCACATGACATAAATCTTCAGGCCTTTTTCTCCGCTTTTCAAACCGGAATCTTCAATTATCGAAACCACTTTCGCTCCCTCTTCCGGAGTCCGGCAGAAAGGCACCATCACCATCAGATTCGTTAGTCCCATCTGGTTTCGGACTTTTTTGACTGCTTCAAGTTCGAGTTTGAAGGCGGGCAGGAAATCCGGATCATAATACCTTGACGCGCCTCTCCACCCTATCATCGGATTTTCTTCGAACGGTTCATAGGCTTCCCCGCCCAACAGATTCCTGTATTCATTGGTTTTGAAATCGGAGAATCTGATGATGACGGGATTGGGATAAAATGCGGCCGCGATCTGGGCTATGCCGTATGCCAGGGTATTTTTGTAAAAATCGACTCCCGAAGGGTATCCCTGTATCTTTTCGTCGATTTTACTTTTGGTCTTCTCATCCAATTTGTCATAGTGAATTAAAGCCAGAGGATGAATTCCGATTTCCGATTGGATAATAAACTCCTCGCGGGCAAGACCTACTCCGCGGTTGGGCAGGAACGACTTTTCAAAAGCTATTTCAGGACTGGCGATATTAACCAGAACATGGGTTTTGGGAGTCGGAATTTTACTAATATCATGCTGAGTAACAATGAAGTCCAATATTCCTTGATAAACTAATCCGTCCGAGCCGGTCGTATCCACAGTAACTTCCTCTCCTGTCCGTAAAATCGTGGTTGCGTTTCCCGTTCCGACCACTGCCGGAATTCCCAGTTCGCGGGCGACAATTGCGGCGTGCGAAGTCCTTCCGCCTTTGTCGGTAATAATTGCACTGGCTAATCGCATGATCGGTTCCCAATCCGGATCGGTAATGGTGGTGACTAAAATTTCCCCTTGATTGAATTTGTCTATTTGTTTGGAATCATGTATGACATTTACTTTGCCTGTAGCAATTTTCGAACCTACTGACGCGCCTGTTAATAAAACTTTTCCTGTTCCCTTTCTTTCGTATTCGGTAACTTTGGTAAAATCCTGCTGGGAATGGACCGTCTCCGGCCGGGCCTGTACTATGTATAAATCACCGTTAGCTCCGTCCTTGGCCCACTCCAAATCCATCGGAGTCCAGTGTTTATTTCTTTGTGAATAATGCTCTTCGACTGCTACGGCCCATTCTGCCAACGTTAAAACTTCGTCATCCGTCAGAACAAATTTTGATCTTTCTTCAGCTGTTGTGTCCAGAATTTTCGTTCCCGGATGTGAATAAATCATCTTGGATAATTTGCTGCCTAACTTTTTCTTGATTATCGGGTCGAACTTTTCTTTCGGAAGAAGTTTCGCCAAACCGGAAACCTTATTATGTCCCAAGGTTTTCTTGAAAATTACAAATTCATCCGGAGTGACTTTTCCCTGCACAACCATTTCGCCTAAGCCCCAGGAAGCGCTTATTTCAACAATACCGGAAAAGCCCGATTCGGTATCCAGGGTAAAGATTACTCCCGAACAGGCCAAGTCGGAGCGGACCATTTTCTGCACCCCGACCGACAGAAAAACAGACAGATGATTAAAACCTTTGTCAATGCGGTAAGAAATAGCGCGCGGTGTAAAAAGCGAGGACATGGCATTTTTTACCGCTTTCAAAATTTCCTCTATTCCCCTGACGTTTAGGTAAGTATCATGCTCCCCCGCAAATGAAGCCGTCGGCAGATCTTCCGCGGTTGCCGAGGACCTAACTGCGCAATCGGGACTCCCGTTATATTTTTTCTCAAAAATTTTATGCTCGTCTCTAATCGCCTGTTCCAAATCTTTCGGGAAGGGTGTTTCCAAAAATTTCGCGCGGATCTTCTTGGAAACTTCACTTAGTAAATCCAAGTCCTGACCTTTAAGGTCTTTCAATTCCGCTTCAATATATTTTCCTAAATCCGTTTCCGAAAGAAAATATTTGTATGCAGTGGCCGTGACGGCGTAGCCGGTCGGAATTCTTACTCCCTTTTTTAGAAGTGAGCCGATCATTTCTCCGAGCGAGGCGTTTTTTCCTCCGACTTCGGGGACGTCGGCAATTCCTAATTCTTCAAAGGGGATGATAAATTTTCGAGCAGTCATTTATTTATAATAGCTGGTAAATTCCGTTTTGTAAACCCTCTCTTTTTTTTGAAGTTAGGTCCTGTTAAAATCAAAAGGTGGATAAGAAGAACCATAGATATATTCCTGCGATCGACGGCATGAGAGCTCTTGCCATTTTGGCCGTGATTGCGATTCATACGACTACCAAGATACTGGCAGCCTCTAACGACATACCCGGTTTTACCTTTTCATTTTTTATAAATCAGGCCATGCGCTTCGCCGTTCCCCTATTCTTTATGATTTCGGGATTTGTTTTGGAGTTAAATTATTCTTTCAATCAAAATTATTTCGTCTACTTCAAAAAACGTCTATCCAAAATTTTCCTGCCGTATCTTTTCTGGAGCGCCATCTATTTTTACTTCATTTACCCTCATGCTATAACATCTTTCGGACCTTTTTGGAATGCGCTTTTATACGGAACTTCGTCTTATCAGCTATATTTTATTCCGGCCTTACTTGTTTTTTACGCTTTCTTTCCTTTATTTAATTCTTGTTACCGTTTTTTGGCCAATAAGTGGGTTATGTTTGTGCTTGGCATCGTTCAGCTGTATCTACTTTATCAAACGTACTACGTCCGTCCCCTTTCTGTCCCCTATCCATTCGCAATTGCGCTGTTAAACTATTATCCGTTCCTCTTGGGCATGGTTGCGTCACATCATCAGGATTTCCTGCAAAAAATTTCAAGATGGAAAATAATTATCGGCATATTGTCGGCAGTTTTTGCCGTGGCGGTTTTTATTCAAGGACGGACACTCTATCTTAAAACCAATAATTATTTGTATTTTTACACTCAATGGAGGCCGAGTGTCTTGCTCTACACTGTTGCCATCGCCGCCGGACTCTACATTTTGCTTAACAGACTGAACATAAATATAAAAATCATTCAATTTTTTTCAAAACTTTCGTTTTTCGTTTTCTTCATCCACATAATCATCCTCGAACAGTTTTGGAGTTTCATCGGGAAAAAAATTATCGGAGGGGAAATATTCTTCAACTTATTATTTTTCTTCGCAGTGGCCGGCATTTCCTATGCGATTGGCTATCTTGCCCACAAAATCCCCAAACTCTCAATCCTTACCGGCTAAGGCACTTCTCTCACTTAATAATCTGTTGATATACTCCGCCGCAATTCCGTGTAGCGCCAACGCCTGACTTGGATAATCTACATTATGATCCGAATATGAGTTGGGGATAATCGAACTCCGGCTGATTGAATAGTAACAGGCGTTTGCAGATGACTCTATAATTTCAATTGCCTGCAAAAACCGATTTTCAAATTTTAAAGAAGAACGATCTTTAAATGCGTGTCCGAATCTTCCGGCGATATTGCTTGCCTCAACGGCAAATTCGCTCCTGAAGAATTCATTATCCGTTTTTTTTGCTTTTTCGGCCAAATCGTCCGGAATCCTTAAGCCGACAGAGAAGTATTTGGTACGGAATTCATCACTGGCGCAATCAACATATGCATATTTATCATCCTCACTTAGAAGATTCATATATCTGGCCCCTGCCTTAGCCAAAACAAGGGCTGTTTGGATATCTTCTACGTTTTCAAATCGATAAATTCCCGTTCCGTAACCATGTTCATTATCTAAAAATAATCTTGGGGAATATCCCATTCCACCGAAAACAATCTGCGACAAAAGATTGTCTTTAAATTCCACAAAACCCTGAGGCAATGAAAGACGGCGGCAATCGTCCCTAAATTCTTCAGAGATGATCTTGGGTATACCGCTCTTTAAATTTAATTTTTCTATTGATTCCTCGTAATCTTCCGGCAATATCAAATCCTTTAACCCGAAACCATTTCCTGCCCCCTTCCCTTCAACCGAAGGAATTCTGAAATTATAGTCAATTAGTTTTTCATGCCCGGGCTCTTTTTCCTGTCTTGTCATTTTGTCCCTGGCATTATATCTCAAACGACCATCGCGAACAAATTAAGCTGTGGAATTTGGTGAAAATTTTTAGAATGAAGCTTTGTAGCCGGTTTTTTTGATTTGCTCAATTATCTTTTGTGGTTTTATCTTTTCCTCATCGAATTCGACTTCGGTTTCCTGTTTGGCATAACTGGTCTTGGCGCTTTTGACGCCAAGATCTTCAAGTCCGAAATCAATATTCATCGCACAGGAACTACAATGCATTCCCTCAATTTTCAATTTCAACTTTTTCATAATACGTCAATCACCCCCCGATACATTCCCATTGAACAGGTAAAGGAAATTTGTCCGACCTCTTCAGGGGTAAAAGTTATCGTCTGTGTTTCGTTTGGCTGTAAATTCCGGCTTATCCCCAGACTGGGAATCCTGAAGGCCGAGGCGCAGCTGTAGGCATCCTTGGACCTAAGAGTAATCGTTACAGGCAAGCCTTTTTTAACTTTAATATAGTTTGGAGAATAACCTCCTGAGGTGATAATGATTTCGACATTCTGAGTAGTCTCAACATTATTATTACTCTGACTGCCATTGGTTCCTCCGAGGGCAACCGAAATATCTCCTGCCACGGATTGAAGCGTTACAAGAGAACCTCCGGCCACCAAAGCGCCGTTCATCGAGGTAATTCCTAAGTATAAGACTGCTACGGCCGCGATTCTTAAGAATTTGCCCCTAAAATTTTCTCCCAAAAGACTGGTGATCCAGCCGATGCCGAAAAATAACGGCATGGTTCCCAAAATAAATGCCGCCATGATTGCGCCTCCAAGAAGTGCGCTCTTACTGCTGATAGCCAAAGCCTCCATGGCCAGAGTGGTACCGCAGGGAATAAAAATCGTCATCACTCCCAAGAAAGCAGGCGCGAACAAAGCTTTGCTTCTGGACTGATCCCTGACTTTCCTGGTTAAAAATTTCGGCGGCTGGATAACCGCGTATCTGAAGATGGGATGAATATTCAATAAATCCAAAGCAACGGCAATCATGTATAGTCCCGCCGCAAATTGCATAATTATGGCTGCTCCCTGACTGATACCGATGGCGCTGCCGAAAGCTCCCAAGAGGAAACCGAAAACCGCATAAGCCGCTAATTTGGCCACGAGAAAAGCCAGCGTCGGAAAGACCGTATTTTGGTTTTTGGCATTTTTTTCAACCTCATCTTCTTTCTTGACCGCAATAACCGATGCCAACAGTCCACCCTGGACAGCCAGGCAAGACAGTCCCCCAACAGTTAAGCCTGTCCCGAATATAACCCACAAATTCATATCTTGGCCTTTCTTAAAGATAAAGAATTTAGAACAACCGATATTGAACTCGTCGCCATTGCCATTGAGGCAAAAATCGGATTCAAAAGCAGATGAAAGAACGGACACAAAGCGCCCATAGCCACAGGGATCAAAATAATATTATAGCCAAAAGCCCAAAAAAGATTCAATTTGATTGCCTTCATTGTTCTTCTGGAAAGCTCGATTGCTGATGCGACGGTCCGCAAGTCTTTATTGACGAGCATAATATCGGCCGCTTCAATTGCCACATCGGTTCCTGTTCCCATGGCGATTCCAACATCAGCCGCCGCCAAAGCCGGTGCATCATTAACTCCGTCTCCGACAAACGCAACTATTTTTTCATTGTCATTCTGAATACCCCTCGGGGCATCTTTGACTTCCTTCAAAATTCTTTCCTTATCTTGTGGCAAAACCTCAGCAAAAACTTTTTTGATTCCAATTTTTTGAGCGATAGCCTGAGCAGTCCTTTCATTGTCTCCGGTTATTATTATTGATTCAATTCCTTTAGATAATAAACTTTCAATGGCTGCCTTCGCCGATTCCTTCACCGTATCCGCAACCGCAATTAATCCCGCCAAATTTCCGCTCAAACCCAATAGCATCACCGTCTTCCCCTCTTTTTCCAACTCCTCTATGTCGTTCTGAATTTTTTTTAGAATCTCGATTTTTTCTTTACCCATTAATTTCCTATTTCCAAACACAACCTTCTTACCATCAATAATTCCCTCAACACCATGCCCTGCAATTGCCCTAAACTTTTCAACTTTACTCAAAGCAATCTTTTTTTCTTCCGCATTTTTAACAATCGTCTCTGCCAGTGAATGTTCCGACCCCTTTTCCAGGGACGCAGAAAATCTAAGGATACTTAATACGTCATACTTACTACTTAAGACTTTTATATCTGTAACTTCCGGTTTACCGTTCGTCAGAGTTCCGGTTTTATCAAAAATAACCGTATTGATTTTGTGGGCGATTTCCAAACTTTCCGCATCCTTAATCAAGATTCCTTTTTCCGCTCCCAACCCCGTTCCGACCATAATTGCAGTCGGAGTGGCCAAGCCCATGGCGCAAGGACAGGCAATAATCAAAACTGCTACGGTATTGAGCATGGCAAAAATAAATGATGGTTGGGGCCCAAAGACATACCAAACAGCAAAGGTTATAAGCGCCAGCATGATTACAATCGGGACAAAATATGAAGAAATCAGATCCGCAATCCTCTGGATCGGCGCTTTACTTCCCTGCGCTTCCTGGACGAGTTTAATGATTTGTGAAAGCATAGTGTCAGAGCCAACCTTAGTGGCTTTATAGATAAAAGTTCCCGATTTATTGAAGGTCGCACCAATTACCGTATCTCCTTTTATCTTATCTACCGGTAGGCTTTCGCCGGTGACCATTGATTCATCAATTGAGGATTCCCCTTCCAGAATCTGTCCGTCTACGGGAATCTTTTCTCCGGGCCTGACTCTAATTTTATCGCCAATCACAACCTCTTCAATTAAAACGTCGATTTCTTTATTGCCGCGTAAAACACGTGCGGCTTTAGCCTGCAATCCAATTAATTTCTTAATTGCCTGTGAAGTTCCCGCCTTAGCTTTGGCTTCAAAGAAACGTCCCAAAAGTATTAAACCGATAACAATAGTCGCGACATCAAAATACGGCATTACTTCGATCCCTAGACCTTCAAATATTTGAGGGAAAACCGTTACCAGCGCCGAATAACCAAAAGCAACAGATGTTCCCAAAGCGACCAGGGTGTCCATATTGGCAGTCCTGTTTTTTAAGGCAGGAATTGTGGCTTTATAAAACATCAGTCCTGCCCAAAACTGAACGGGCAGGGCTAGCAATAATTGCACCCAATAGCTCCTAAGGAACAATGGGGATGTATTTATGAGTCCGGGAAAACTTCCCCAAAGAATCAAAGATCCTAAAAACAAACTGACGACTACTTTATTTCTTAAGTCTATTAATTCGCTTTTCTTTTCCATGTGCCGCATCTCCTCGCTTCTTTCCGTAAGTTCCAACTTGTATCCTGTTTTTGCAATTGAAACGGCTAACTGATCAGGCGTACATTTGTCGGTATCATACGTGACAGTAGCTTTTTCGGTTGCTAAATTTACAGAGGCATCTTTTACGCCCGCCACACCTTTTAAAGCCCGTTCCGTAACTGTCACACATGAGGCACAATGCATACCCTTAACTGAAAATGTTTTTTTAATTTCTGTCATGAGATTATTTCTTCATTAGGAAGAACCAATAGGTAAAAATAATACCCACTAAACAAACAACTATGACAATAATTTTATCCGAAGTCATGATCGTTTTTTCTTAAATACTTCCATTACTTCCGCTATTGCTTCGTCTTTTCTCCCCTTTGCGATTGAATCGGCAACGCAAGTCTTCAAATGATTTTCCAGAAGTAAATTTTCCGTCTCTTTGAGTCCGCTTCCTACCGCCTGCATCTGATGAAGGACGTTTATACAATAACAATCCTCCTCAACCATCTCGATAACTTTATTGAGATGTCCCCGCGCGATTTTAAGCCGGTGAAGAATTCTTTCTTGTGTGTCTTTTGGTCTATATGCCATTTTTGTATATCCCCCCTATGGGGATATAGTAAACCACAAATTATTTCTTGTCAAGAGGTCTTTTTGTTAACAATTATACCGAGGATAAAAACTGCGATCATAATTAACTGACAGGTAATGCAGACGGGACAAACTACGTGAAGCTGAAACAACTCCCTATAACTAATCCAAAGACAAAACAGAAGACCGAAAGTGGCCATCGACAAAGCCAGTTTTTTCTTCTTATAAATAGAGGCAAAGAAAATAACTATGTAACCGATAAGTCCGAATAAAGGCGTGGGCAAACCAAGAGTTTTTGAAACCGAACCGGAAATGATTGCATTGCAGTTAACCACGGAATTTATATTACAGGGCTGAAAGGCGGGCCTAAAAATTTGCTCCACCAACAGGTAAATCGCCAATAAAATTCCAATCAAAGATAAAACTTTAATATATGAGAAAAACTTGTCCCGGGTCATATGTTTTACTTCTTGCTTATTTGCTTCCACAGCCAAATACCTACAAAAATCAGATCGATCAAGATAACTATCCCAAATAACATTGATATTAACCCGAAACCGAAATTTGATGTCGGCATACCGTATCCTCCCTGCCAAGTTCTGACATTCATCATCTTACCTCACCTCCCTTGTTCTTACCGGTTAAGAATAACAATAAACAAATTTAAAATCAAGGCGAAACTCACCCAAGCAATATAAGGAATCAAAAGTAAGTATGCCGCTTGTGATATTTTCCTGAAAAGTAAAATCGTATAAACGATACATATCCACAAAGCTATTATGGTCAATAATGCCGCGAAAGGCAGATGTAGGCCAAAAAATACCAGCGACCAAAGAAAATTTAAGCCAAGTTGAAGCAGAAACATTTCCACTGCTCCGTTGACGCTTTTATTTTTCTTTTCTTTATCCCAGACCAGATACAAAGCTATTCCCATCAGGGTATATAAAATTGTCCAAACCGGACCGAAAATAAAATTAGGAGGATTAAAAGGCGGCTTATTAAGACCGGCATACCAAGTAGATATTGAGGGTAAAGTCACAAAACTACCAAAAAATGCGACTAGATAGCAAAAACAAATCGAAGCGATGAATTTTAATATCTTCACTACGACTAGTATTCTCTAAAAACTATCCGCTGTCAAGGAATCGAGGATTCTTATCTAACTCCCCCGAAATTTAAATATGCGTAAGCCATAAGCATGCTGACTGCAATTACAAATAGTACCAATCCGATAAATCCCTCTCTTGTAAGCGTTATTGAATCTTTTTTATTTTTTGATTTTGGCATTTACATCTCACCTCCTCTTTTGCTGCCATGGGCAGGTCTATATTTATAGTACAGTTAAATATTTATTCGTGTCAATGGCTTATAACAATTTCATTGTGCTATAATTCAACGTTATGAGAAATATCGAGACAGGAAGGACAGCGGAAATTGGTTTTTTAAAATATGCTGCCAGAAAATTGACTGTTGCATTGGTCAGTCCTGTTGCCAGATCCGAAACCATTGACGATAATAATTCCCTTGGCAAGGCAAAAGAAGGTTTAAGGGCCGGTAAGGGACTGCTTGTTATAATCAATCACTTTTCCGATAAAGAGCCTGAACAAATAATCGACAAAATTTTCTGCCAGAGCACAACGGACAGCAAGAAAATAATTGTCCCTATCGCCTATCATAAAGATAAACCTGTCTATCATAAGATGGGAAAAATAATTGATGTCGATCTTAAGCCAATTGTGACCAAAAGTACCCTAGAAAAAGAAGAGTATAAAAACCTTAAATTAAATGAGGGCGCGGTTGAATTCAAAAATTCATCCGTAGAGCTCTTGAGGGAAGGCGGAATTGTTGTCTTGGCCCCCCAAGGAAGCAGAATGCCGTATTTGGATAAGCCTCATGCAACTGTCGGAACATTTATGCTGGAAGCTAAAAGAAAAGGTCTTGATGATTACTCATTTCTATTTATAGCATCAGGAATTAAAGGCATTACCGACTATTCCAAAAAGGGCATAGACGGATTTAATCTCAATAAAAAATATACTTTAAATATAGGCTCTTATATGACAAGTAAAGAAATTCTGAAAAAAGCAGAAGGAGATTTCAGGAATGTGGATAAAATAATCTATGAAGAGTTAAACAAAATCGTCCCCTATCCCCAAAGACAGACTTTATAGAATTTTATTTTTGAGTTCCGAGGATCACTTGGACCGGCACATCAGCGTCTGAAGACAAACTCTGCACTGTTCCGACGGTAAAGGTATTGCTAAGCACACTTTTGAGTTTGGCTATAAAAGCGCTGTCAACCGATGCTTTGGCTTTTATAATTGTATCCGTATAATCGGAATTGTCGGCATTGCCGACCGAGGATACCGTAAATCCGGCTGCTTCAAGGCTGTCTTTTTGCTTTCCCGCTTCCCCGGTGACTTCGCTTCCGTTTAAAATCTCGATTTCATATTTCGTCAGGTCTACTACTGCCTGTGTAGGCTCTACCGTGACGGTGGGAGTCGGAGTTGCTGCGGGCGCAATGTTAACCGTCACCTTTTTCAATAATCCCTGTTTGTAGACAAAAATACCGACCAACAAAACTATTGCTATGATAAAGATGAGCAGTATCGGCCACATATAATTTTTTCTTTTAGGAATGTCCGGCATATTCAGTTCTTCATTAACTTTGTCCTTGAAATTACCCAAAGGGTCGGCGGGAGCCGGAGTTTCGGTAGGCATCACGTCCCCCACTTTAGCCTCCTGAACGACCGGTTCCTGAACTACCTTAATATTCTCTATTACTTCGGGCGCAGCGGTAGTTGAAGTAATAACGGGTTCTGTCTTTAATTCTCCGTCCGGCGCAGCCTCAACAGGGGCCGAAGGCATAACTTCTGCAGATTTTTCCGGGGTAGTTAATTTCTCTTCCTGTTTTTTACGAGCAGCCATCTTAAATTTTCCTTATGCTTATTATACTAATACCTATCTTGGGATATGTCAAATCCTTATTCGTATTTTTAGAAATTGCTGTATAATCTAAATGAAATGAACGATGCTAAATCTTTATTAAATCTTGATGCTAAAACAACGGCCTTAATTATTATCGATCTGCAAAAAGGTATTACGGCCATGCCGTCGGAACCTTTTACAACCGCACAAGTTATTGAAAATGCAAGAAAACTGACCGAGGCATTTCACAAAGCAAAAGCCCTGGTAATTTTGGTTCACGTAACCGGAGCCCGCGACGGCAAAGATATGCTTCATCCCAAAACCGATTCTCCGATGATAAGACCGGCCGCATTGTCCAAGGATTGGGCCGAAATAGTTCCTGAACTTTCCCCTGAAGAAAACGACCTGATAATTACCAAACATCAATGGGGCGCTTTTTATGGCACGAAGCTTGATTTGGAGCTAAGAAGACGCGGAATAAAAACAATCGTGCTTTGCGGGATTTCCACTAATTACGGTGTCGAATCAACCGCCAGAGATGCCTATGAAAGGGGTTATGATCTGATTTTTGCCCAGGATGCCATGGCGGCGCGGATAAAAGCAGATCATGAGTTTGCCGTAACCCGCATTTTCCCGAGAATCGGTCGCATCCGCCAAACCGACCAGATCACCGCCGCCATAAAACAAAATGGACGTTCGAATCTCTGATATAATCAGGGCATGAAATTACTCTTGACCTCATCAGGGATCAATAATAGCTCTATAGAACAGGCCTTCTTAGAACTTCTCGGAAAACCTTACAAAGAATCTCATCTAACTTTCATTCCAACCGCTGCGAATGCGGAAAGCGGCGACAAAACATGGTTGGCTGAAGATATAAATAATTTTAGGAAGCTTGGCTTTAAAACTTTTGATATTATCGATATTTCTAAGAAATCAAGAGAAATATGGCTACCGGTTTTTGAGAATTCGGACGTTTTAGTCTTTGGCGGAGGGAAAGTTAACTATCTAGCGAGTTGTATTAAAAAGTTAGGCTTAGATAAGATATTGCCGGAATTATTGAAAACAAAAGTATACGTTGGAATAAGCGCAGGAAGCAGAGTTTTAAACCGCCGCTTAATATTAATTCATAACGGTAAAGAAGAAAATGTCGGATTGGAAATCGTTAATTTTAGCATTGTCCCTCATGTCAATTCCAAATATTTCCCGGAAAGAACATTCAAAAATGTTGAAAAGGAATCAAGAAAAGTTCTGTATCCGGTTTACGCCATTGATGATAATTCGGCAGTTTTAGTAACTGATAAAAAAATCTCAGTAGTATCGACCGGGAAATGGAAAAAATTCAATTAGTAGTCCCGGAAGCCCTTTATCCATTATTTGCCGGCTGAAAGATACGCCTTTACCTCGTCGTACTTAATTTGGGTAATTTTGCCTGTTCTTCGATAATAATTAAGAAGTTGCGATAGTGTAAAAGCGGAGCACAATTTATGTCCTTCTTTTGCAAGTTGCATAGATCCACCCTGTTCCCTATCGACTATAACTACTAAGTCTATTACTTCGTATCCTGAGGCTTCAGCCGCTTTTATTGCCTCAACTTTTGTGTCCGCCTGAGTCACAAGGTCATCAACTATGCGGACTTTCTGTTTTTTGGCGTCTTTAGTTTCTTTGCTTACTATTCGCCTACCGGCTTCTGTTTGTGTTTTGAGAAAAATATCTTTAACTTCTATTCCTGAAAACTTAGAATAAGCTTTGGCAATCGGATCGCCGGCAGAGGGAATCCCCGTACAAAAGTCCGGCTTTTGTTTGCTTGGTATTTCTACCAAGACTCTACCCACTTGATCGAGAATATTTTCAGGAAGATTTCTGAGGTTGATATAAATCGGAGACAAAGGAGCACCCGGGTTTTTCTCATGAAGTTTTAGCGCAAATTCTCCTTCTTGGGCAAAATCTACGGGACTTGTATCTCTTATAACTTCCGTAAATTTATAGCATCCATTCTCTATTTGCTCTCTTCTTCTTACTTTTGCTTGCGTTTTTGTCGTAATCAAAAGATCAGCCAGTTTCTCCTGGTTCGGAGTCAGACCTTCCGGATGTAACTGCCGTTTTCCTTTACTTCTCATATTGTAAATTTTATCTTTCAACGGTTGGCATTAATTGCATCTTTCCATTTCGTAGCTTCTCTTCTGACGGCTTGATCAAAAGTCTCTTTCCCTTGTGGTTTGGCAAAAATAATCCCCCTGGCATTATTGGCAATGATGCCTCTTTTGTTGGCATCTAAGGCCCGGACAATGTCTTCCGGCTTACCGCCTTGAGCACCTAAACCGGGGACCAAAATCTGCATATTGCCGACAATCTCTCTAACCTTAATCAATTCCTCCGGATACGTTGCGCCGACTACCAAGGAGACGTTCCCGTTCTTATTCCATTCATGAGATGCCTGATAACAAACAGCCTGATACAAAGGAACCAAGCCCAGCTGCGGATGCCTGACGGTTTGATCTTGGAATTCTTTCGCCCCCGGATTGGAGGTACGGCATAAAACAATTACCCCGTTATTTTTTCTGTCCAAGAACGGCTGAATTGCTTCTCCCCCAAGGTAGGGATTAACCGTAATGGCATCTGCGCACAATAAATCAAACGCCATTCTGGCATAAGGCAAATTAGTGTTACCAATATCTGCTCTTTTTGCATCAAGAATAATCGGAATATCTTCGTGTCTCTCTCTAATAAGGTCAATCGTCCATTTTAAAGCCTCCAAGCCCTCACCGGCATATTCTTCATAGAAAGCGATATTGGGTTTGTAAGCGCAAACTAAATCAGAGGTAGCATTAATAATGCTCTCATTGAATTGCTGGAGCGTTCCCCTGACCGAGGCCTGTTTAAATTGAGCGGGAATTTTTTCCAAGTCGGAATCTAATCCGACACAAAGCAAAGTATTGGCGGATATTTGTCTTTGCTCCAAGAGGTTATTAAAGTTTCTTTCCTGCGGTATTTTAATTGTTGAGGACATTACAGCCAATTTATACTTTATTTAAAATCTTGTCAAGATATCAAACCTTTGTTAATTGAACTGAAGACAAATTGTGGTATAATAATATTGTGGCAAAGCTAAGCGTCAGATTCTGCGGCACTTCATTCTCTAATCCCTTCATTCTTCCTTCAGGCATTATTACGGGCATACCCGACCACAAAAAAGCCATTGATGCGGGAGCCGGAGGGGTGACGCTGAAATCTTTCACCCTTCATAAGCGGGATGGCAACCCTATTCCCCGTGTTTGGAGATATGACTGCGGAATGCTTAACTCGGTGGGTTTGATAAACCCGGGAATAGAAAAGGGAACGGAAGAAGCAAGGCTTTTCCTTAAAGAAAACCCCAAAACACCAATTATTGTGAGCCTATTCGCTACGAAAATAAATGAATTTTGCCGATTAGTTGAAAAGGTTGTTCCGCTTAACCCCAGTTTTATTGAACTTAATCTATCTTGCCCCAACGTAGAGGATGAGTTTGGCAAATCGTTGGGAATGAACAAAGATGCGGCAGGAAAAATAGTTAGAGAGGTCAAGAAAATTTCGGCAAAAGTGCCGATCCTCGCAAAACTTACCCCTAATGTTTTGGATATTGTAGAAATAGCAAAGGCCTGCGAAGATGAGGGAGCAGACGGAATCGTAGCAATTAATACCGTCGGTCCGGGTATGATTATCGATATCAACAGGAAAAAACCCGTCTTGGGAGCCAAAAAGGGCGGCCTTTCGGGTCCGGGCATATTCCCCGTTACCGTCAGGTGTATTTATGAGATTTATGAAGCGGTAAAAATACCGATTATTGGTGTGGGGGGCGTAAGCAAATGGCAGGATGTGGCGGAAGCGATGTTGGCAGGAGCTACACTGATTGGGGTGGGAACCGCAACTTATATGAAGGGAATGCAAGTCTTTGATGAATTAAAAAAAGGATTAAGTGATTATATGGATTCAAATAACTATACCAAGATAGAACAAATCGTCGGACTCGCCCACCGGAGCTAAATTACAACAGTACCTCTTTATGGAAAGAAAAATAGGTTCTAACACCGCTCGCTGGCCGGGCAAAATAATCATGCCGCCAATCAGCTTGACAAATTTGACCACAATGAAATAATGTCTCTATGAGCGAAGGAGGTTTTTCCGTTGAACAGCCGAAAGAGATAAAGCAAGAAAATGCGGCACCACCGTCGGTTTCTTTGGAAGCGGAAAAAACAGAAAATACAGACGAACCTAAAACAGAAATAAACGAAGCCCAACCCCCTAAGCCGGAAGATGAAGCAGAGGGCTTTAAATCAGAAAAAGAAATTTCTCTGACCCTTGAAGAAAAACACCGATTGTGGGAAGTGGAAAATGATCTTGATCCGGAAAAAATAACTCAGGATAAACAACCGGAATTATTTAGGAAAAAATTAGGCGAGTTCACTGAAAATGCAAGCCTGTTTGAAAAAGCCATTAACAGTAATGATACATATGATTTACTCGATACGCTTCGTGTGTTTGATTCTTTTCTGGCATATTTCAAAAAATTTCCCGACGAAATACCCGGCATCAAATCCAACAATAAAGTAGACATCTCAATCCATGATTTTTTGACTTTCGAAACAGAGCTTATAAATAAAAATTTTGATAAATTGGAAAAGCTGGTAGTTGAAGGAGAAAGTCTTGCAAAAAAAATAATAGTATACGAAACAATCACGGATTTAGTCGCAGTTAACTACTCTTTTGACAATTACGGTGCAGACAGGATCAACAATAACGCCGTAAATTTTTTATTGAAAAATGCGGAAAGCACAATCAGGTCGGAAAATGAATTCTTTGCTGACTCGGCGCCTATCATTGCAACAATCCTTGAATACGGAAGCCCTCAGCAAAAGCAGGCAGGAGAACAACTTGCCGTCAAACTCTTAAAGGACGGCGATGTCAATATGGGAAGAACTATTTGCCGTAATTTGGTTCCGCCTCAAGAGCATTTATATCAAGAGGGTAATTCTTTGTCCAAGATAGTTGAATCTGCTTTTGGCCTAAACGGATACCAAGCGACAATTGCTTGGGCAGAGTCCCTGTATGATCCGGACGTGTATGAAAAGTACGGAAAAAAAGTAATCGAAAGGAACCTGACCGCTCTCTTGAATCTGGAGAAAGATAGACCGGGAATCGGAAAGGTTTTACAATCCGAATTCGGGATTAATGACTTTTCCAGATATCCGGAGAAACTTTTGATCGAACAATATGACCTAAGGGACAAAAAAGATGATCTGCCATACGGAACGATATTCTACCCGCATGCCGATCACAATGGCGCTTTCTATCAACAGAAACAGATATTTGAGAAATTACATGATCAATTTCAGGGAAAATACAGATTTAAGGTCTTCGAAAATGGAGATTTATTAGGTTTAATATCCAATATCAATCATTCCCGCCACCGCTATGGACCGATGTCTTTTGCGATGATCGGGGGGCATGGCATACCGGACAAGGTAGTGTTGGGCGAGTGGACTGATTCGCTTGATAAAAGTCAGCTTAAACATAATGGAGCCGCTGCCGTAAAACTGGCTTTTACGGAAAACCCGACAATCATCCTGATTTCCTGCAGTACGGGAGAACTTGGCGGCATCGGTCAGGAAATTTCAAAATTGGGAGCCACCGTTATTGCTCCTCCAAAGCCTGCGGCAATTGAGGACATTTTTGCAATTCTTGATACTAAAAATAAAATTATCTTTCAAGTTAAATATTTTGACGCAGATCTTACCCCTGAAATTTATACGGCCGGTATTCCCAGCAAAAAATTTTGATGAAAAAAATAGGTTCTAAAAGCGCTTCCCCACAAAGACGGACAGGCACCAGGCGGAGCCAATAAAAGGAGACAGCTACCCCAGGATATAATATAATGTGATCTGAATATGAAAAATTTCTGGAATAAACTTAAAAAACCGATATTGGTTCAGGCGCCAATGGAAGAAGTCACTGATACTGTTTTCCGGCAAATAATTGCTAAGTGCGGTGCGCCCGACGTTTTCTTCACTGAATTTACCAATGTTGAAGGCATGTGTTCCCGTGGAAGAGAAAAAGTCGGAAAAAGATTGATCTTTACTCCGGCTGAAAGACCGATTGTGGCTCAACTCTGGGGACTTGACCCTCTGAAATTTTCGGAAACGGCAAAACTAGTCAAAGACATGGGCTTTGACGGAATCGATATCAATATGGGCTGTCCGGAAAAATCCGTGGTCAAAAGAGGCTCATGCGCGGCCTTAATAAACAATCAGACACTGGCTAAGGAAATTATTTCGGCCACTAGAAAGGGCGCCGGCGGACTTCCCGTCAGTGTCAAAACCAGGATCGGGGTCAAAGAAATCCAGACCGAAAAATGGGCTTCTTTTTTACTGGAACAGAATCTCGATTGTCTGATAGTCCACGGCCGCACGGCCAAAGAGATGTCCGACTATCCCGTTCATTGGGACGAAATTGAAAAGGTTGTAAAAATGAAAAATAAAATGAAATTAAAAACTTTAATTATTGCTAACGGTGATGTTAAAAGCCGGAAAGAGGCAGAAGAAAAGTGCAAACAATACGGACTGGACGGAATCATGATCGGACGGGGTATTTTTGATGATCTTTGGGTTTTCAACAAAAAAACAGACCAAAGCCAAATCCCCTATCAAGAAAAATTAAAACTTCTGGAAGAACATATTACGCTTTTTGACAAAACCTGGGGAAAAACAAAGAATTTTTCCATCATGAAAAAGTTTTATAAAATTTATCTCTCGGGAATGCCTAACGTGAAAGATGTCCGGATGGAAATAATGAAGCTCAAAACCGCCGAAGAAACCCTTAAATTCCTAAAATCTCTTCGAACTTAAGATGAATCCGATAACCGCAATCGAGATAAGAAAAGAAACAATCGAGAATCCGTAGGCCAATAGTTTGAAGAAATTCAGGTTGTCAGATTTTTTCAATTTGCACTCCCTTGTCCGTGTCTTTGACGTTATAACCCAGTTTTTTGATTTTATTGCGGATATGGTCCGCTTGAGTATAGCTCCCCTGCTTTCTTAGCCTATTGCGTTCTTCGATCAACACCTGAACATCATTTGGCACAACCACTTTCAAAAGTTTCTTCTTCTCGCGGGCATTTTCAAAATCAAGTCCCAGGACCTGATCCATCTTGAGTAAGCTCTCCGCTTTGGCCGAGTCGGGATTGTCAGACTTAATCAATTCCCAAACAACCGACAGGGCCCAAGCCATATTCAAATCATCATTTATAGCTTCCGCAAATTTCTTTTCATATTCCGGCACCCCGCCTTTCGGCTGACGAAGATTGGCCACTTCATCAATCAATCGTTTGTAAGCAACCTGAGCCGCCCCAAGGGCATCCCACGTAAAATTCATTTCCTGACGGTAGTGGGTCTGCAGATACAAATAACGCAAGGCCAGTGGATCAAAGCCTTTTTTGATTACATCTTCAACCGTAAAAATATTGCCGGTAGACTTACTCATTTTATTTCCGTCCACGTGCAGGAAATTATGATGGACCCAATAATTTACAAATTTTTGGCCGGTCGCAGCTTCCGATTGGGCGATTTCATTGGTATTGTGAATTGAGATGGCATCGATTCCGCCGGTGTGAATATCTAAGGTTTCTGTATCCAGACCCTTGATGGCCATTGCCGAACACTCGATATGCCAGCCGGGAAAACCGACGCCCCACGGACTCTCCCACTCCATCTGTCTTTTTTGACCAATAGGTGAAAACTTCCACAAAGCAAAATCAGTTAAATGCCTTTTGCCCTCTACCATTTCCACTCTTGCCCCTGCTTTCAATTCGCTGATATTTTGTCCTGAAAGTCTGGTGTAATTCGGAAATTTGGAGGTATCAAAATATACCCCGTCATCAATTTTATAGGTATAGCCTTTTTGCTCCAGAATCTGAATGAAAACGATCTGCTCTTTAATATAATCCGTAGCATGCATTAACAAATCAGGACGTTGGATATTCAGAGCATCGATGGAATTTAAGAATTGTTTTTCAAATTTTTTGGCAATTTCCCAGGTCGACATCCCGAATTTCCGCGCTCCCTTTTCCATCTTATCTTCTCCCGTATCGGAATCTGAAATCAAATGTCCGACATCGGTAATATTCATGACTTGCTTCACCTTGAAACCGTCAAATTCCAAAACGCGGATCAAAATATCGTCACCGACGTAGCGGCGCATGTGGCCGATATGCTGATAATCATAAACCGTCGGTCCGCAGGTATACATATTTACCACCGGCGGATGAAGTGGCTTAAAATCCTCAATTTCTTTTGTTAATGTATTGTAAAGACGTAGCATACATTTAATATTATAGCTTAAGGGTGGCAGAAGAGGAAGGGCTCCCGACTGCGCGGACTGAGCCTGTCGAAGGAGCACTGGCGGGAGGGATTACTTCTGACAGGCCCCTTTCATCCGGCAGCTCCCCTGAATTGCTCTGCCTTATTCTGTTCCCTGACTACTGCGATTGGCTGCGGTTTTTTATCTTCTTTTTCCTGCAGATCCATCATTTCCTGCTTTTTCTCGTTTTCGACTTTTTCCGCCGGCCTCTCTTCCTGTTTTTTGACCGGATTAACCAGCGGGTCATAATAAACTTCCTTGTGCAGTTGATTCCTAAGCTCGATCAGCTCTTTTTGTTCTTCGGGTGATTTATCAGCAATCTTTTCCTGAAATTCCGACGGCTTTTGAGCTTGAGCATTAGCAGGATTTTGAGGAGTTTCCGGCTTAGCTCTGTCTTTGGACATATCTGTTTTACCGTATAAATCCTGCAAGAATTTTATTCTTTCTTCATCCGACTGCCATTGACCCTGCTTCGGTTCGCTCGAGCTTTGGGCGGAGGCGGCTTGATCCTTTTTCATTCCAATTTGCTCACCCAGATCTTCCGTCATCTCTCCGGGCATTTTTACAATCTGTTTGCCCGCTTGTTTAACTGTCTGTCCAAGCTGATTAAGCGCTCCTCCTAAAATCGTCGTATCGTCCATAAATTAATTATACTTTAAAATCAATATTCGCTTCTGCCTTCCATGGCACGTTGCAAGGTTAATTCATCTGCGTATTCTAAGTCCGCACCTGTCGGAAGACCCCGGCCAATCCGCGTAATCTTAACCTCGGAATTTTGACTTTTGATTTGTCTGGAAATGTACATCGCAGTTGCCTCCCCTTCCATGGTCGGATTCGTAGCCAGAATAATTTCTTTGACTTCTCCCCCCGAGGCCCTGTCAATGAGTTGCCTGATGTATATCTCATCCGGGCCAATATTATTCAAGGGATCTATCTTCCCATGCAAAACATGATAAACGCCTTTGTACCGACCGTTCTTCTCCAGCGCCAAAACATCTAACGGTTCCTCAACCACGCAAATTGTCGATTTGTCCCGGCTTGAATTTGAGCAAATACTACAAGGATCTGACTCATCCACCGAAAAACAGCTTGAACAAATTATCGTTCCTTTCTTGAGGTTTTGAATTGAACCGGCGAAGCTATCTAACTCACCTTGAGGAACATGCAGGAGGTAAAAGGTCAGGCGCTGGGCTGTTTTACTCCCTATCCCCGGCAACTTTTCGAAGGACTCAATTAAATTCTGTATCGCTTTAGGAATCTTCATATTTAATTCGTTAACTCGTTAATGCGTTAATTGGGAAATTATTTAATAACGTCTGAAATAATCTGACTGACAGATAATATTTTAAGTTTCGGAAACTTTTTTTCATCAGGCACCAGAACCGTATCGGTAACGTAAACGGAGTTTACTTCCGATTCCTGAAGAATCTTGGGAGCTTTTTCGGAGAATACGGCATGAGTTGCAAAAACATAGATTTCCTCCACTCCGTTCTTCTTCAAAAGATCCGCTGCTAAAGCAATTGTTCCGCCGCTGGAGATCATATCGTCTACTATTATTGCCTTTTTACCGACTGTTCCTTCAAATTTTTCTGCCGACACGGCTCCCGTGGATAAATCTCTATCTTTTTCAATAACTACAAAAGGCATATTATTAAGTAATTCCGACAGGATTTTGATTCTTCTTATTCCCCCCATATCGGGAGTTACCAAAACTGAAGAATCCTTATCCCAACCTTTTTCTTTTATAACTTTTGCGAAAATTGGTAAAGCGGAAAGCTCAACGGCCTGAATATTGAAAATCTCCCTTATCTTGAGTGAATGGAAATCGACGGCAATTACTTTATTTAGTCCAATTGTATCCAGAATTTCCACAATGACTTTTACCGAGACATCTTCTCCTTCACGAAAAACATGATCCTGTCTTTGGTAGCCAAAATACGGAACGACCACCGTAATAGATTTTGCTCCTCCTCTTTTCAGCGCATCAACGATAAAGAATAACTGCATGTAATTTTCGTCAACCGGAGTTGAAGTAGACTGAACCACAACCGTATCTTCACCCACAACTTTATCGAGAATCCTGACTCTTTTTTCTCCGTCAGGAAACACAAATACCTCAAGACCGGAAAGCTCGACACCTAAGTCATTAGCAATCTTTTTCGCAAGACTCTTATTAGAAGTTCCGCTGAAGACTTTCATTTACTGTCCCATTCCTCCCAAAAGTCCGCCCAATCCTCCGCCCATCTGCTGGAGTTTCTTGGCTGCAGCTTCCTGGGATTTTTTAATTGCTTCGTTGACTGCATCTTTTACGTCATTGTCTGATTTGCCGTTGGACGTAAGCTCTTTTATTTTCTGGTCTCCTGAAATAACAAGGCGTACGCCATTTTTTTCAACAATCACCTCTTCGGCCTGAAGTTCTCTTTGAATTTGCATTGCCTGATCCCGCATTTTCTTGATCTCCCCTATTTGCTTAAATGGATTCATCATTAGATACTCACCTCCCCGTGCCCGCCAAAGTTTTAGCGACGGCGGGTTTTAATTCTATTTCTATTCTAACATTTTTTTTGGTCACTTCTTTGCAGGCATTTTTAAGTATTTCCTGTGTCTTTGCTTCGCTTAATTTATCTTTATGAAATTTAAAATTTGTATGCAATAATAATGTCTTACCATCATAACTTTTTATACTGCATCCGCGCAATACCCCGGCTACGGACTGATTAAAAGTCTTTACCTTGTCTATCAATGCGTTCCACAAGGCATCATTTTCATTATATTTTTCCATTTCTTGCTGAGTAAGCTTGGGCTCAGCTACAGTTTCAAATTTCTGAACAGGAGGGTGGGTGGCGCCAGAGGAAGGGCTCCCGACCCCATTTCGCTCTTCGAGCTTTGAGGAGTAAACAGCACCGACAGGCTTGCCAGCCGAAGCTTCAGCTAAGGCGGGACCCACCATTTCGACAGGACCCTGAACTGATGTCCCCCACTCCACAATTACCAATTCCAAAGGAATCTGGGGCAAGACAGCATATTTCAGTTCACTTTTGGCCTGTGACAATAATTCAATTAGTTTTTTTATTTCCCCGATTTCTAATTTTAAATTGTCCACCGTAAAGGTTGAGCTTCCGGATATTACCTCAACCCCGGCTTTGGAAAGCAGACCGGTATGCAAAGTTTCAATCAGTCCCTGCATAAAATTTCCCATTTCTATCCCCTCCTGCGTAAGCTTACTAATCACTTCCAGGCCGTTTTTCACATCTTTGTTTTCCATTGCCTTTATCATCTGGGCTATTTTATATTGTGTGCCGGCAATCAAATAATTTTTTTCAACCAATTCTTTGGTAATTTTTTTACCTTTAGTGACCTGGGTCATTTCTTCAAGGATTTTTACCCCGTCCCTGAAGCTTCCGTCCGAAAGACCGGCAATTAAACTTAACGCTTCTTTTTCTGCTTCAAGTTTTTCCCTTTTGATTATCCTTTCAAATGAGCGGACCAGTTCTTCTTCCGTTGCTTTTTTAAATTGGATGCGTAAACAGCGGGATATAATTGTCGCAGGAACTTTATGCGGTTCGGTTGTGCAAAGTATAAAAACTACATGGCTCGGCGGTTCTTCCAGGGTTTTTAGAAGCGCATTAAAGGCTTCTGTGGTCAACATATGAACTTCATCAATGATGTAAACTTTCTTGCGGGCGCTCATCGGGGACAGCTTTACTTTTTCCCTCAGATCTCTGATTTCATCTATTCCCCGGTTGGATGCGCCGTCTATTTCCAGAATGTCCATATTCGTGCCGTTGGTTATGGACAGACATTGTTCGCATTTGTTGCACGGCTCCACTCCTTTTGTTTTTTTCTCGCAGTTTAAAGACTTGGCAACAATCCTGGCTGTTGAAGTTTTTCCCAATCCTTTCGGACCGGTAAAAAGAAAGGCATGAGGAACCGACGGGCCCTGAAGAACACCGTAAAGCTTTTCTCTGACTTCTTTACTGTCTAATTCTTCTATTGTTTGAGGACGATATTTTAGATAGAAAACCATAGCTTACTCGTGATTAATTCCCAAAAGATGGAGCATTCCGTGTTTTGCCAATTCGTCTACTTTGTCATCTACCAAAACTTCTTCCTCCGATGCGTCTCTTATGACCTGAGGATAAGATATTACTATATCTCCGAGTCTAAGTACATCATCATTGTCCAGATGCGTCGATTCACCTTCGGACAAAGAAAAAGACAGAATATTCCTGGTTTTGTCCTCACCTTTGTATTTCTTACTTAAAGAACGCATCTTCCTGTCTCCGACAATGGCAACGGAAACCTCAATTTGTCCTTTAACTTCCTGTTCCGTTAATACTTCTAAGATGGCTTTTTTGATTCGTTTTCTGTTTACCCTGTATCTGCTTTCGACAAAAATGGGGATTTGTGCGTCAATCATAGTTAAGCCCACATCTTTTTTGCGCGTCTGGCATCTTCTTTCTTCTGCTTTCGGGCAAGCGACGGTTTCAAATAAAAAGCGCGTCTTTTTGCCTCAGGAATAATCCCCTCATTCAAGACTTTTCTCTGAAATTTCCGGATCAGCGAATCATCGCTGTCTCCCGGCATTTTTCTGACCATTACCATAGATAAAACACCTCGATTCTAAAAATCAAATTGCTTTGACTTGACGTCATCTATTTTACTCCAAACCCAAAACAGAGTAAATACCTAAAACTTTACATCTGAACTTCTTTACCCAGGGGTCCGACCAAGTGGATATGCAGGTGTTTAATAATCTGAGCACCTCCCCCGTTTATCGCGATTCTGTATCCTTTGTTCTCAAGTTTTTCCTTTTTGATCATTTTCTGCGAAACAATCCTTATTTTCCCCCATAATTTATCATCTTTAACGTCCGCAAAATCTTCAACATGCTTTTTCGGAATAATCAAAAGATGTACCGGTTTTATCGGATTTATGTCCGGAAAAACCATAACGTCTTTATCTTCGTAGATAAATTTCTTGGCAATAATTCCGTCTCTTATTTTACAAAAAATACAGCTTTTCATAGATTAAATCTTTTCCAAGACTTTAATAATTTCCTGAACTCCCAGCTTGCTCGGCTTCATTTTCGGATTTTTGGCCGATCCGTTGAGAAGCATTTTCTTCCCGACATGCAAATACCAGGTTGCGTCAGGATCCATTCTTTTCAATTCTTCATAGACAAGAGTTAAGTCAATGTTTTCTTTGCCGCTTGAAGGAATCGCTTTAATCCTGACGTAGCCTTTCCTCGGATCCTTTCTGAAAACTATGACATATCCCATTTTTTGGGCCAATTTGATAACCGTGTCATTAAGAATCTCAAAGCCTATTCCCTTTCCGAAGCGGGTCACAAATTTCCGGCCGTTTCCCGCAATTTCTCTTTCCGCCCAAATTCTGTTCTCAAATTCGTGCAAAACCGCATCCAGACATTTACTGACAAAATCTACGTAATGATCGTCCTGATTCGGAAATTGAAACTTAAGTCCTTCCAATATATTTACCAGATTAAATTCATGATAGTCTGCCACCGTATCTTTCCAAAAAACCTCTTTGAAATGATCAATGTCTACGACGACCTTTATCATTCTGGAAATAGCCTCTATCCTGTCTTTTATTTTCTCCAAGTCCTGAAGTCTAAATTCCTCATTTTTAGATTTGACGTAATCCCAGGTCAGACTCGCTCCGCAAACCTTGTCCGATATCGTCTGATGGTGATCCAAAGGGCCCATGCCTGTATCGACATGGATCACTTCGTCATCTTCAATTTTTTCTATCGGGGATTTTTCATCTATATTCTTCCATTTCCCACTGTCAATTCTGTTCCCTGCAGGCACAAATTTAACCTTCGCATCTTCCCATCCCGGCAGATATTTTTTGATCAGCCAAACCGAAGTTATAGCATCCATGTCGGGTGAAGTATGAGTAACGACAATTTTCATACGCTTAAGTATACATTACCGCCATCTACTTGACAAATAATCGGAAATAAAAGATTATATTAATTGACTATGGACCCTCAAAAACTGTCCCAGCTTGATCCTAAATTACAGGAAGCATATCTACGCGTGATGGGAACAGAGGTTCCGGCCCCGCAGGCCAACCTTTCAGTTCAAACGCCTGTTGCTGCCCCACAGTTCCAAGCACAACAGGAACCGATCCAGGCACCTACTCCGGTATCACAACCAATTCAGGAAATGAGTTCCGAAATTCCTGTTCCTCAAACAAGTATGCCGGCCGGTTTAAGAATGACTTCGCCTGTCGGCCCTGCTCCTGGCTTCCGGCCTCAACCCGCAGTTATTGAAAAAAAGAGCGGATCCATGCCTGTTTTGTTTGCTGTTGTGGGAGTGGTTTTTATAGTAATTTATGCTCTTTTCTGGACCAGAGTCTTTAATCTCAAGCTCCCCTTCTAATTAAGTCTCATCAGGTGCCTACTTCCCGCAAATGCCTTGGAGGTGTTAGATCTTTTTGTTTGCATAAATTATCGTTTCTGCCGGCAAAAGCTTTTCCCAAGTCCCATCTTCCATTTTTTCAGGATCAAAACATTTTAATAGAATACGAGCAATTTTGCTGCAGGATATAGAATAATCCTTGGGATTTTTTGCAAAAAAATGAAACTTTTCAATTGCGCCCTCAACGCTTCTTTTTTCAAATTCTTGAAGATTGGGTTTTTTCTTAGCCAATTCCCCATCAATTCTGGTCATGAATTCGCCCATTTCCACCGATTGCATTATCGGATCCAAATTAATTCCCACGCTTATCATCCACACCTTATGCTCCAAAACCCGTTTTAAGAGTCTTTTGGTAACAATAAAAACCTCTTCGTCCTTCAGAGGGGCAGAGTTTGTTTTGCATTTCTCCGCAATAGAAACAGGAGTTGCTTTTGGTCCTTCATGAACTGCAGGATTGCTTATTAAAGGTTCCCCATTTTTTTCCGTTAAATAATAAAAACATCTTTCAGCCTTCCAATTTTTACCTGGCTGCCTTTCAAGAACTTTTTTTCCGACTGATATATCATTTGATCTTAATGCTCCCGGTAGCATATAAAGGGCTGAGGCAGTCATGGTTCTGTATCCAGAAAAATTTTTGTCGAAATCTTCTTTTTTTCCAAACAGAGCCTTAGTCATCGTTCCAACAGATATTGGCTCTTTCGCACAAGCAAGTATTTCTAGTACTTTTACTTGAGTGTCCGCTTTTAGGGAAAATTTAATGATTTTTTCTCCAACCTTTACCTCTTTATGGTCCTCATTCCTTTGAACCTGATCAGTATCTCTTTTTGAAGCACCGTCGGAAAGAACTTCTTTCCTAACCGGAATTGTAATGTTCTCTTGTGCTGGTTTTGAAAATACTACTCCACTTGTAAGCCCTGTATCTTTGGGTTTTGATTGAAGCTCAGGCGGATTTTCCTCCGAATCAACCTTTACTCCCTTTTTACCGGTATGCCTACCCACTAGACTTAACAAAGCAGTATCGTAAGCCGTTGCTGGAAGAATTTTGTCTTTTACAAATCCTAAAATATCAGAAACGAGCAATCTCTCCTTATCTATTAGAACTTCAAGCAGCTTGTTTTCCAACATTTTTTTCTCAACTCCAAGCTGCTGTTGCTTATTTAAATTTTCTAATTGGGCTTTTCCAAGCTGCAGTATCCCTTCGGGGAAATTAAAACTTCCTTTTTCCTTTTCCAGGAATATATTTTTCCGAGAGACTATATCGTTTAAATCTTGCCGAAGAAAAACAGATGAATTTACAATTTGCCTATATCTCCCCACAGGATCTACGGGACTCGTCTCGTGTTCAGTTGGCTCTTGTTCGATCATTTATAAATAAGTATCTTCCCTTTATACAAGAGCTAAATTGGCTTGTCAATCAGTCAATTTTTTAATTATTTCGGATAAATTGAGAGTTTCAGTTTTGTTTGTGTTGGTGGGAATAGTTTTTATTGTCATCTATACATTCTTCTGGAAAAAAATCTTTAACGCTAAACTCCCCTTTTTACCCTAAAAATCAGGGTTCTCGCCTTGAAGATTTTTAGTGGAAAATTAAACCAAACGCTTAATTACTCTTCCGAATATTGACTCAAATCTTAAAAAAGAGTATAAAGAGCTGATTAAAGAAATTATGAAAGCAGAAACAGGATATCAAGGCCCCGCAAGCATTCTAATAGACGTTCCAAGTGGGTCTATTCCGGAGATAATAAAAAAAACTACCTCTGATTTAGAAGCTCTTAATATAAGTTATGGTAACATGCTTTTTGCGTCCTTAGGAAAAGACAATGGAAAAGCTTTTCTTTTTGCCACCCCAAAAACAATAGCTGAGCATAAGGAATTCGCAGTCCAAACAATTAAATCACAATTTCTGGTATTCACTGTCGCCGAAGGTTTTAAAATAATAGAATCGGGAACCGATAAAAAATCTGCACGCGATGTGAATTGGCTTAGCGAGCTTATTGCCAACAGAATAGGGGCAAATCCAGCCGAGATACATAATATTGTAGATGGATATGAGGCAAATAAATTAGAGATTATGCGGACTATAAACGGAGGGAATATTCAAACAGTTTCAGTTACTCCCAAAGGAAAAGACACTAGGTATGAACGTTCGGGTTACGTGTTTTTCAATGGAACTACTTCAAGCCTTGATCAAACATTAAAACTGGCGGAGGCAAGTGAAGAATCTGTCAGAGAAATTTTGGAATTAAATTTAACAAGAGTAAAAAACATACAAAAAGCAGTTGGCGTAACAACTGAATTTGTTAAGTAGAATCAAATTGACTTTTACGGGAAACAAAACTACCGAAGCTTAACTCAAACGCTTAATTACCTCATCCAAACTTAGCAGTTCTACTTGCCCTGAGCTTGTCGAAGGGTCGGATTTTCTTTCTTTTAATTCAATCTTGTCTCCGTTCCTTTTGCTGACAACCAAGCGGACTGGAATGCCAATCAAATCCGCATCGGCAAATTTGGCTCCGACTGAAACAGTTTCCCTATCGTCCCACAAAACTTCAATCCCGTTTTTTTCCAAGGTATCGTTGACTTCCTTGGCAAATTTTTCAGTCGTCGGATCTTCGATATGAACCAAATGAACATCATAAGGCGCTACTTCTTTGGGCCAGACAATTCCCTTCTCATCATGGTGAACTTCTACAATCGCTCCGACGGCTCTGGTCAAACCGATACCGTAACTGGCCAACCAAACCGGCTGCCTCTTTCCGTCTTTGTCCGTGAAATTAACACCCATTTTTTCCGAATAATATGTCCCAAGAGGAAAAATATTTCCGACCTCAATCGCTTTGGTTTTCTTCAAAGTCGCTTGACACAATTTGCATTTTTCTTCTTCAGTTTTAACTTCCACATTCGTACAAAAATCTCCCTTCGGACAATAAATAATCTCATCTTCTCCGCTGTCGGCAATTACCTGGAATTCATGGGTGAAATTTTTAGTAAACACTCCCCCGCCGGCCTGAGTAAGTAAAGCATCCAAACCCATTCTCTTGAAGATTTTTATATAAACTTTTTTAATTTCATCATAGTATTTCATCATGTCCCCTTCTGAAACATGGGCGCTGTATAAGTCTTTCATCAAAAACTCGCGGCCTCTGAGAATTCCTGATTTGGCGCGTTTTTCATCCCTAAATTTAGTGGAAAAATGATATATTTTTACGGGAAAATCCTTATAACTTGCTACGTGTTTCCTGATCAAATCCATGACTATTTCTTCATGCGTAAAAGAAAGGGCATATTCTTTGTCATCTTTTTTAAACTGATACATCACCTCACGGGCACTGTCCCAGCGGCCGGTCTCGTTCCAGATTTCCTTGGGGTGTAAGAGCGGCATTAGGATTTCCCCTGCTCCGGTGGCATTCATTTCTTCCCTGATAATCTGTTCTATTTTTTGCTCAACGCGTCTTCCCAGATGCAAAAGCGTATAGGATCCGGTCATTAATTTATCGATAAAACCTCCCCTTAGGAGCAATTTTGCATTTATGGCGACTTCATCTTTGGGGGCATCTTTGATTGTCTTGCCGAATAGCTTCGAATATTGCATACGAAAAGTATAGCATATTTAAAAAATCTATACGCCTATTGTATGCGTCACGCACCTTTCGGACTTTTGGTTTGTATAAAAGTCATAGGCGACATGTATTTTAACGAAGCATGTGGCCTTTCGTAGTTATACCAGTATAAATAATCAGTGAGCTTTTTTGCAAATGCAATTTGGTCATAATAGATTTCATCACTTCTTAAGATAAATTCTTCCTGAATGGTCCGGTTAAATCTTTCAATGAAACTATTGATCTTTGGCATTCTGGGATAGATAAATTGATGCTTAATTTTTTGTTCTTCAAGATATGCATGAAATGACTTTAGGAATTCAGATCCGTTATCCGTTTGGACTGTATGAATAGGGGTAGGATTGATTTGTTGAAATTGTTTGAATACTTCCCTGGCTGTAGCTGAAGAGAGATCTTGTACGTAGACTACTAAGGCAAATTTTGTATAGATATCAATGACGCTCATAAATAGATGTTTTTCGTAGTTAATGTAGACAACAATTGAATCCATTTGGATAAATCCGGGAGAAGTAACCTTAGGTGATTTTCTGGTTCTAAGTTTCTTGAACTTGTTTTGTTGTTTTTGAGGATAAACTTTCTTTTCAAAGGTTAAATGTCTCCTTTTAATAACTTTCCCGATAGTACTCACTGCCAGAGATGGAATGCTCAATTCTTTTGCGTATGCATCAACAAAGGGCTTAAGCATGCTTTTGCCAATATTCCCATGCTCTTTTCGCATCTGTTTGATAAATTCAATAATTCTCCAATCAGTTTCCATCTTCCTGACATGAAGAGGTCGGGTTGAATGTGGAACTAAATCGATAATCCGCTTCCCGTTGGTTTCATATGCTTTCTTCCAGTCATAAAAGGTGCTTTTCTTTACCTTAAAGGCATCAAGGGTTGGGCGTAGTCCATATTTGTGGTGGTGGTTAATTACATGGGCACGAAATTGAGCTACATCTGAGATTTCTAAAGCTAATCCGTCCTGCATCATTTTCATCAGGATATGATAATCCTTTTGGGAATATTTTGGTCGAGAATATCTTGCCCGTTTAAAATCACTTGGCATACATTTCTTTCTACCTAATATTCCGAAATGTATCGTGACTTATTCAC
>Ga0182027_10002297_pt1 | contig 31216 bp, 26 predicted proteins | sample 712E1DmetaG_FD_121300 | JGI IMG/M metagenome (GOLD analysis project Ga0182027, IMG submission 121300) | Permafrost microbial communities from Stordalen Mire, Sweden - 712E1D metaG (Illumina Assembly) | ecosystem: Environmental > Terrestrial > Soil > Wetlands > Permafrost | place: Sweden...
AAACCCCTTCGGGATTAAGGTGCAAACTTTTTTAGATATGTTTATGGGCAAGATTAGTCAATAAATTAAGTTTCCTTTTTCTTCACTTTCAAACCAAATAAAAATCTCATTATTGTTATCCGCTTAATGAATAATTCATAAAAAAACAAGGAAAAAATGTAAGTGGTAATAATTACAATAGATACTTTTAAGTAAACAGATATGGTTAACGATAAAAAATAATAATCTAAGATTGTAATAGGAATTAAATGAATCATGTAAAGAGGGAATGAAAAATTACGGACATAATTGAGGAAACTATTAGATTTATTAATAAATTTCCCACCAAACCCTATAAAAAATATAACCCACAAATAAGTATTAAGACCATGTAAACCTTTGAAAGCCATATATTCAATATTATACCCTGGTGTTAAATGAAATTTCTGTTCAATAAAGAAAATTGCAGATGCAGATAGAATCGCCAAAGCAAGTGAAATGAACCAATTTTTAGAAACAATATTTTTAGCATTTTGATGTAATGAAAAAATATAACCAAAAAAGAACAATCCACCATAAAGTGCAACATTTGCCCAATCATTGTAAAGGTTCACAAATCCTGGCCAACCTGGTCGCAAAAGTGCTTGTGTAATTATAAAATATAAAGCCGGTACATACATCCATATCCTATGGTTAAAGATTTTACTTAAAAATTTGGCGTTTTTTTTCTCCGATTTATTTTTAAAATAAAGAAATACAGGCAACAATAATAATGAAAATGTAAAAAGATAAGCTAAAAACCAAAATTGCCCCCAATCAAAATTACCATGCGGATAAGGACTATTAAAAAAATGCGGATAAAATTCAAAAAAATTGCCTTTAAACCTATTCGTTGAAATAGCTCTGATATAAGATTGAATGCTTACAATGGTTAGTGTGCCAAATATAAGAGGAACTAATAATTTTGCTAATCGTTGTTTTAAGTATTGGCGGTGGTTACGAATTGTTAAGGCAAATAAACTACTTGATCCTGAAATAAAGAAAAGAAGAGGCATAAACCAAAATCTGAGAAATGCATTGAAAACACTAAAATACGAGTTATTATCTCCGGCTTTTATATACGTTATCCCATCAAATGTATGTGTAACAAAAGCATGAAAAGGAATTATTAAAGCTATACAAATAAATCTGAGCCAATCCATATAATATTGGCGTTGGACTGTTTTGTCTGTTTCCATAAAAGCCTTGCCTAATTATATCTAACTAATATTGTAATTTAAAAGTAACAAATTTCGTTCTGATTAGCAAAAACCCTAAAAAAAATACTAACAAAGTTGGCTTAATTTTAGCTCTTGGATAGCTTTTTGGCCTGAGTAATAATTATCGGTACAAAGCAGCTTTGAATTGACATAATTTAATGATAAATGCGTTCTCTTATTCCACGAAGGCATATTGCGTAAGCCGAACTTTCCCCAGCTTTTTATAGTCTCTGTCGAACAAGGGAAAAATAAAAAAGCTGGTCTTTGCGATAGACCAGCTTTTTTATTTGGATTACTACGTATCTTTAAAAGTTAAAGTTCACCCCACCCAATATAAGTGTCTTAACCGGATCGGCAAAGCCAAACTCGCGATTGTTGTCAAACAAAAGGTTTTTACCTTCAATATAGATACGGTTATCTTTCCAAAATTTATAAGAAATTTTTGCATCCAAAATGAACTTACCACTGATATGATCTTCTGCATTGGCTTTGGCTGTTGCAGTAGCATTAGCATCAGTAGTCACTCTATAATACCTGTTATATGTTTGAGAAGTATAAAAATATGAGCCCACAAATAAGTTCCACTTGGAAGTAGGTACGAAAATAGCAGTTAAACCTCCATAAAACGAAGGAGTGCCTTTAAAAGTAAAATCAGAGGTATCCTTTGCAGGACTGATGTGAGTCTTTAGCTTTGTCTGCTGCCAGGTTCCATAAACCTTAAACTGCAATTTTTTACTTACTGAAATATTGACTGTAGCTGATATACCATATTGGGTAGCCACTAACGGTAAGTTAAGGTAAAATAAAGTATCTTCTACATGAATTACTTTAGGTAATCCTGATGAATTTAAAGGCCCCAATCCTGAAGTTAATTCTCTTAACGTATAAGTTGAATCAAAAATATTAATACTATTGCCTATAAGTGCATCAAAGTCTTTCGCTTTAGACATAAATCCTTCAATATCTAACTGCACATTATTGTTAATTTTGCTGCGCCATCCTACTTCTGCTGTATTGATAGTTAATAGTTTAAGGTCTTTCCCGCTTACCTCAGAGCCCATAAAATATTGATTATAAGTAACCTTAGTTTGAGGTGCTTGCGCAGGGAGCAGTGGTACTAAAGCCGGAGGTATTTGCGTTTTGAAGAATGCATACTGATCAGGTGTAATAACTTGAGTAGGTGCCCTATTCGTAATCTGATTTACAAAATTAGCATGTAAATCGCCGACAAATGCCCCACGATTTGCCTGCGCATACGAGGCCCTGATGAGATTGTTATCATCTATCTTGTATGAAGCAATGAATTGATAGGACAGTCCATTCTTTTTAATATAGTCATATTTATCAACACGGGCAGCGCCAATAAGCCTTAGCTTATCAAATGCCATATAATCGGCCCTTAAACTACCGGCTATTAATCCTGTTGTTCTTGCCCCATGAAACAGACCATTGATTGAATTGTCATTTTGCGCTATCCGCATTTCTTTTTCATATTTGGAATCGTCATAAGTAGCTTTTTGATAATTGACCCCTGGCCTGATCGACAGATTCTTAAATATAAAATTATATTCCAAATTGGCATTGATATTGCTCATTTTGTATTCCACTACCGGACTGATCATACCTTCGCTTAAATTCTGATGCCCTCCCTGGTATGATACTAAAGCAATTAAATTCTTAACATTGCCTTGAAAACTAAAAAAACCCATATTAGATGTTCTGGAAGATAAAGGAGTGGTCAAATTTTCAAAGAATGCAGTTTGAACTTTCGAATCCTGGATACCACCGGAAAGCTTGAATTTAATATCCTTACTTAAGTCATATAGTAAGTTTACATTACCCCCAAGCACTTCCCTGGCCCTTTTTGTCGAAAGGGATTGTTCATTTATACCCCTATAGTTCTTCCCTCCAAGACCTGCAAAACTGTCTTGTAAAGGGATATATTTCCCTTGAAGAAAGCTGTAGTATTGATCATCGTATCTATCGCGAATGTCATACTTAGCGCCCACCGTAACTTTAAACTTATCGGAGAGTTTAGAAGAAACATATAAATCGCCTAAATAAGTATTAAAGTTACCCATCCGCTCATCAACACTGACATTGATCTTTTTATTGCCACCTTGCTTGGTAATAATATTGATCACGCCTGATGCAGCGTTAGGCCCGTACAATGCACTCGCAGGTCCCCTTACAACATCAATGCGTTCAACCTGGTTAATTGATATTGGTAATGTTTCCCAAAAGGTTCCTCCTGATACATTATTATATACAGGGACTCCGTCAATCATAACCAGAGAGATCATATTTTCGGAAAAGTAAGTAAAATTATCCGGCGGTACGTTGTCAAATCCACGAATATGTACATCGTAATTCCCATTGGTTTTTTCTCTCACAATCATACCCGGGATAAGCCGTAAAGCTTCTTCCACAGTGTTTGCACCGGATAACCTGATTTCCTCCGCCGAAATAGCAGAAGTAGAAAGAGGAGACTCAAAAATAGTTTCCTTCATTTTCGAAGCAGTTGTTACTTCTTTGTTTAAAATCATCTGAAGCAGTTCTTCAGTGCTAACACCAACAATATTAGCCAGGTTAATAAGATCTTCGAAAGGCAGGTTCAATAACTGTTCATAAGACATATCAAGAATCTGATCTTTGGTAGGTTGTTTCTTGTTATTGTTCGGCTGTTGGCTGTATGCCGGACTAATTATAAGAAAAGCCAGAAATAACAAGATTGCTTTTAGTGAAATTGTATAATATGGTTTCATAAATTTCTGATTTTATCGTTTAACATAAATTATTAATTAACTGGAATACCCAAAGCAATCAGTGAAGAATTCACTTTTAATTTGCGCAGTTCCATATTCAATTTCGAAATCTGGAACGATTGCTTCTGGTCCACTTCAATAAAATTGATCCCAAACTCTCCCTGAGCATTGTCGCTGATAATTAGGATCGGTTTACCACTTAAAGCTTTTGCGACATCGGGTAAAGACTTCTTTTTCGCAGCCGGGATGAAAAGAATTTGAGCATTTCCAGCTTCAACCGGCGAATTGACCCTAACTACTTCAATAGGTGACTTCCCTACCTTTTTAATTTTTGAGATAGCCTGCAACTCGCCAATGATAGGGGAATCACCAAACACCGCAATAGTAAACGCTGGCCCCGATCCTCCGGGCCACTCAATGTAATTAGTAAAATTGTAGATAAACAAGGCCTTGAATTTTTCATTTTGGCCCAAGACAGTTGCAAAGTAACATAACCCTGCAAGGCAACAAAGTAATCGAATTTTTTTCATACAACTTAGGTTTGTGTTAAAACTTGTTAATTTCGCTATATTAAAACTTGTTAATTTCGCTATATTAAATTAATAAAATTTGTTGGAATATTTATAAAAAGGAAAAGAAAAGTGTAATGTATACACCATTATAAATATAAAGACCGCACATTAAACATTGATTATAAGTGGTTTATGATAGAGAAAATATCAGCCCAGGTAGACAGTCTCTTGGCTAATAGGCTATAGTCTGCAGCCTAATCAACCTAAATTTTTAATCATGATTGAAAAAATTTCCAGTTTACAGAACCCAAGGATTAAAAATATTATTAATCTTTCCAAAACCACAGAACGACGGAAACAAAATCTGATCGTGGTGGAAGGTTTTCGTGAAATAACCCTGACATTAAATTCTGGCTTTGAAATCAAAGAGTTATATTTTTCACGCGAGGTTCATCTTCACCCTGGTTCAGACGGTTTGTTCAGACAACTCCAACAAACAGTGAAGTTGACCGAAGTGAGCAAGGCTGTATTTGAAAAAATTGCTTACCGTGATCATTCAGATGGGCTTATTGCGTTAGTGGCTCCAAAATACCCTAAACTAGATGACCTTATATTATCAACCAATCCAATATTATTGGTGCTCGAATCAATTGAAAAACCCGGAAACTTGGGTGCCATCTTACGAACTGCCGATGCTGCAGCCCTCGATGCCATCATTGTATGCGACCCAAAAACTGATATTTACAATCCCAATGTTATCCGTTCAAGCCTGGGTTGTATATTTACTAAGCAAGTATTAACCTGTACTTCACTTGATGCCATCGCATTCTTAAGAAAAAGAGGCATCAAGAGCTATGCTGCAGCTTTAACAGCCTCTCTTCCTTATCATGAAACCGATTTTATATGCCCATGTGCCATCGTCATGGGATCTGAGGCCAACGGACTTACTGATACATGGCTTGACAATGCCGACGAAAAAATCAAAATCCCAATGTTTGGAAAGGTTGACTCACTCAATGTTTCGACTTCAGCAGCAATATTGGTGTTTGAAGCAAAAAGACAACGGGGTTTTTATACTCCCTAAATCCTCCAGCTTAAACGACATTGAATCTTTTATACCAGTTAAAAATATAACTCTCTATTGTTTAATTAAAAACCTTTTACTATTTTTACAAAGTTTAACAATCAAAGCATTTTAATAACCAATGATGATTTTAAAGTTACATACTCCTTATCTCGGAAATTCCACCGGAAACTTTTTTAGCTTGTGGTTTTATTTCTTTTTTTATACGCTGCGATATTTTCGGGATTGATACCAGTATGTAAATACAAAATATAAGTTTGTCCCGAAAGCAATTTCGGGACTTTTTTTTTAAATATTGTTTTATGAAAAATGAAATTAATACACAAACAAAAGTGAAAAAGGTAGCTATTCAAGGTGGTGCAGGAGCATTTCATGAAATAGCAGCATTGCATTATTTCGGCAGTGAGAATATAGAAATTGTGCCAAGCCTTACTTTTAAGGATTTATTTATGTCGTTAAAGATGCGTCATGCCGATTATGGTATAATGGCTATAGAAAACATGGTTGCAGGGAGCATTTTGCCCAACTACAACCTGCTCCGTGAATCGAATATGAAAATTATCGGAGAAATTTATCTTCGCATTATCCAAAATTTGGTTGCGTTGTCTGGTCAAACAATCAATCAAATCACCGAAGTATATTCACATCCAATGGCAATTCTGCAATGCCAGAAATTTTTTGAAGAATATCCGCACATCAGGCTTATCGAGAGTATTGATACAGCGCTAAGCGCTAAGGAAATTGCTGATAAAAAACAAATGGGCATTGGGGCAATTTCGAGTTTGCAGGCCGCTGAAAAATATGGCCTTGAAATCATGCATGCCAATATCGAAGACAATCCAATGAATTATACACGGTTCCTGATACTTGCCGATAAAGAGGAACAGGTTGAATTTGAAGAACCGGCAAATAAATCCTCACTTCATTTTGCATTGGCGCATGAAATCGGCAGCCTGGCTAAAATTCTGTCTATTTTTTCATTTTTCAACATCAACCTTACGAAAATTCAGTCATTACCTATTGTAGGAAAAGAATGGGAATATTTTTTTCACGTGGATGTCGAATTTAGCGATTACAAAATATATGAGCAAGCCCTCAGTTCTGTAAGGCCTTTCACCAGCTCCTTAGGAATTTTAGGGGAATATCATAAAGGGAAGTCAATTTTATAAATAGCTTATAGCTGTTAGCTTCAAGCTTCAGGTGATTTTGCTTGTAGCCTGAAGCCAGTAGCTTACAGCATAATATATTTAAAATATGAGCATCAAATTAAATCTCGAACCAATTATATTACCTGGGGTAAGCAGCGAACGTCCATTGATTATGGCAGGGCCTTGCAGTGCAGAATCTGAAGAACAGGTTCTTACAACCGCACGACAACTTGCACAACAAGGAATTAAAATTTACCGCGCCGGAATTTGGAAGCCACGTACTCGTCCGAATGCTTTCGAAGGTGTTGGCTCTGTTGGATTGCCGTGGTTAAAAAAGGTAAAAGACCAGCTTGGCATGTACACTGCCATTGAAGTTGCCAATGTTAAGCATGTCTATGAAGCTTTGAAATTCGGGGTTGACATTCTTTGGATCGGTGCACGTACTACGGCAAATCCTTTTGCAGTGCAGGAAATAGCCGATACACTCAAAGGTATGGATATACCAGTTCTTGTAAAAAATCCGGTAAATCCGGATATTGAGCTGTGGATTGGGGCTTTGGAACGTCTTAATGACGCCGGGCTTAGAAAACTTGCTGCCATTCACCGTGGCTTCTCCACTTATGATAAGAGTATTTACCGAAACGATCCGCATTGGCAGATACCTATTGAATTGCGACGTCGTATCCCAAATCTGCCCATTATAGTCGATCCCAGTCATATCGGCGGTAAACGTGACCTGATTTTAGACATCTCACAACGTGCCATTGACCTGAATTTCGATGGTTTAATTATTGAATCTCATTGCAATCCTGACGAGGCATGGAGTGATGCTAAACAACAAGTTACGCCAGCAGCATTAAAATCTATCCTTGCAAAGCTTATTCTTCGACATGCTGATCTGGATAAGAAGCAGGCTTCTACCCTTGAGGAATTGCGAGCACAAATAGATAAATTCGACGACGAAATTTTGAATATTTTTGAGGAGCGCATGAAAATAGCCGAACAAATAGGTAAATTCAAGAAGGATAACAGTATAACCATTCTTCAGGCCAGCCGATGGGATACCATCCTGAAAAAACGCACTGCAATGGGACAGCCTAAAGGGCTTAGTGAAGAATTTGTAACCACTATATTTACAGCTATCCACCAGGAGTCAATTAACCACCAAACAAAGGTGATGAATGAAGAATAAAAGGGGCTTAATATTATGAATACCATCAACATTAAAACTGAAACAGGCGAATCGAACGTTTATCTCGGCGAGAAGTTTGAAAACCTGAGACAATATCTTCCAAAAGGGAAAAAGGTTGTAGTGCTTACCGATGCAAACATCATCAAGCATTATTCCAAACATTTGGAAGGGTTTCCTATAGTTCAAATAGGGTTAGGCGAAAAGAATAAGACCCTTCTAACCCTTGAAAAAATTTTCGAAGAATTTATCCGCCTCGAAGTTGACCGTTCCACGTTTATAGTTGCAGTAGGAGGTGGAATTGTGTGTGATGTTGCCGGACTTGCTGCATCGACCTTTATGCGTGGATTGAAATTTGGCTTTGTTTCCACTACTTTATTGTCACAGGTTGATGCGAGCGTAGGTGGAAAAAATGGGGTGAATTTCCAGGGATACAAAAATATGGTAGGCGTATTTGCCCAACCTCAATTTGTTATTTGTGATGTAGCAATGTTCAAAACCCTTGAACAAAAAGAATTTATATCAGGGTTTGCCGAAATTATAAAAGCTGCGGCCATACGTAATAAAACCCTGTTCGATTATCTTGAGTTACACTGTAGCGAGGCATTGAATTATAATGAAGAAGTACTTGAAAAAATTATATATGAATCCGTAAAAATTAAGGCGCAGGTAGTTCAAAATGACGAAAAAGAGCAAGGAGAGCGTCGTATTTTAAATTTTGGTCATACCTTTGCCCATTCAATTGAAAAGAATTTAGGCATTTTACACGGAGAAGCTGTAAGTATTGGGATGGTGCTGGCTTCGAAAGTTTCCGTAAAAATGAACTTGCTTTCTCAAAAGGAAGCAGAACGTATCAAAAAGCTTTTATCAGACTATCGGTTACCAGTGAAATTAAGTCTTGACAAAAGCAAAGTTTATGATGCCCTATTGAAAGATAAAAAGCGCGAAGGTGATTTCATTAACTTAGTTTTGCTTGACAAACTCGGTAATGCAGTGATTCATAAAGTTTCGATTAAAGATATGGAGGAAATTGTAAATGATTTGTGTTAGCCTGGCAAATATCACTTTTCAGGAGTGCATCAAAGCCCTCAATAAAGCTGAATTTGCCGAAATTCGAATCGATCAGCTCACTCTTTCCGAAGATCAGCTAAAATCATTGTTTTCTTTAAAAAAGAAGACAATTGCTACTTGTCGTCCCGAAGGGTTTGACGATGCCCGGCGTCTTGTATTGTTGAAACTTTCCATTGATTCGGGCGCTGGTTACATAGACATAGAATACGAAGCGAACATTGCTTATCGTAAAGAACTGATAAAATATGCCCATGCCAATAATGTGATCGTGATCCTTTCGTATCATAATTTTGACAAAACCCCATCAGATAAAGCATTGAATGACATCATTCAACAATCGTTGAAATGGGGCGCAGACAGGGCAAAAATAACCACTATGGCCCAAACAACGGCCGATTGTGCACGCGTAATGTCCCTATATGAAAAACATAAGAACCTGATTGCATTTTGTATGGGCCCACTCGGAACCATCACAAGGGTTGCAGCTCCCTTGCTTGGCGCTGATTTTACGTATGCCGCCCTTGATAGTAAGCTTGCCACAGCCCCAGGCCAATTAACTGTTGATGGAATGATAGATATTTACGATTTGATAAAATAGAAGTTAGAATATGAGAAGTTAAAGGAAGTTATTAGAAGAAATATGAAAGATTCTTTCCTAAATTCCTTTGACTGCCAATAACTTCACATAACTTCAATAAATTATTGTAAACTATACCTAATAATAATGAACAGTTTTGGAAGAATATTCAGGGTCAGTATTTTCGGAGAATCGCATGGAGTATCAGTAGGTGTGGTAATTGACGGCTGCCCGCCTGGCATTCTGCTTAAAACTGAAGATTTTGAGGATGAACTTGCACATCGTAAAAGTGGCGGTAAGGGCACTACTCCCCGCCAGGAAGCTGATCAACCGAAAATTGTGAGCGGTGTGTTCAACGACCATACCACTGGCGCACCCATTACTATTTTATTTGAAAACACTAATACCCGTTCACACGATTACTCGCAATTCAGAGAGGTTCCACGTCCCGGACATGCTGATTTTGTTGCCATGAAAAAATATAAGGGATTTGAAGACTACCGTGGGGGTGGCCATTTCTCAGGACGTATAACATTAGGGATCGTTTCAGCTGGTGTTATTGCCAAAAAGATTCTCGATCCTATAAAAGTTAAAGCAACTATTTTGGAGGTTGGTGGCTCAAATGATATTGAAAAAGCTATAGACAAGGCTATTGAAGAAAAAGACTCCATAGGCGGAATCATCGAATGTCGGGCTACGAATATGCCAATAGGCCTTGGAGAGCCATTTTTCGATTCAACAGAAGCTTTGCTGAGCCATATAGTTTTCTCAATTCCTGCTATTAAAGGAATTGAATTCGGGTCAGGTTTCGAAGCCGCTAAAATGCATGGAAGCGAACATAACGACTGGTTTGTGGAATCGTCGGGAAAAACCCGCACAAACCATGCCGGTGGTATCAACGGAGGCATAACCAATGGCAATGATATGGTTTTCCGCGTAGCAGTGAAGCCAACCTCTTCCACGCACCAGGTCCAACAGACTTTAAATTTCAAAACTGAAACAATAACTAATTTTGTTGTTGAAGGCCGTCACGATACCTGTATAGCCCTTCGTGTACCGGTTGTACTCGAAGCAGCTACTGCAATTGTTTTGGCCGATTTACTATTATTGAATAAAGATTAATAAATAACCTAAATCGTGCCTTTACATATCTTACATGTGCTATCTTCTAACTTTTACGCCGGTTCTGTGGCTTATGCCGTTCAGCTTGCAGAAAGACAAGTTTTTGAAGGGCACAAGGTCATTATGGTGACTGATAGTGATTGCCTGTCAGATAAGTTTATATGCATTGCGCTACCAGTATCGAAACGAACATTATTGCAACGTTTTCGAAATATTCGTTTTCTAAAAAAAATTATCCGCCAATATAGTATAAATATTGTCCATGCTCATTCGCGGGCTGCCAGTTGGGTGGTTTATTACGCTTTGCGGGGCACAACTGTTCCGTTGGTTTCAACTATTCATGGCCGGCAGGTTAAACATTCACCGGCTAAGAAAACCGATGTTTATGGCAACCGTGTTATTGCTATCTGCAACAACCTTATTACCCATTTAACCAATGAGATACAGATAGATAAACAAAAACTAATTCAAATACCTAATAGCATTGATACTGATTGTTTAAAGCAGATAAAACGTAAGCGAACCAGCGATGAGCTTACGATTATTTCCATTGTAGGAAGATTCAATGGCCCAAAGGGTGAAAATATAGCTCAACTGGTAAAATATGTGTTCCCGGATTTATTGCAGCAATTCCCATCGCTCGTCATTCAGCTTATTGGAGGGGAATGGGGGTCGTTTCCCATGGAGGGCAAAAGTGCTTATGAGGAGTTAGAGAAAAAATATAGCGGGCGTATAAAAAATATCGGTTTTACGAGTGAAGCCCTGCAATTAATGGCCGACTCTGACTTGATTATTGGCGCTGGCAGGGTAGCCCTGGAAGGTTTGTTTCTTAATATCCCTGTTTTTGCTATGGGTGAGGCTTGCTGTCATGGCATATTGTCCAAGTCAAATATTAAGGAGGCCATATCTTCCAATTTTGGAGATATTTTACCGGTTGCTTCATTTTTTCGCCCAGATGCAAGCCAGCTTTTAAACGAATTGCGTGCTTTTCTTGAAAGAAAACTTGAGATTGAAGACAAATTCTCGGACCTGTTGAGCCATTACAATTTGGATCGCGTAAATTCCGAAATATTAAAGACCTATCGCCAGGCTATAATGCAGAAGGCACATCACGGGAGTATTCCTGTATTAATGTATCACAAAGTGCCTGATAAACCTATCGATACCCAACACCGAATTTTCGTGACCCGCAGTAATTTTGAGAAACATTTACGGTTTTTCAAACTTCGCAGTTTAACATCTATTACGTTTAAAGAATATCTTGCCTTTGCCAATGGTGATAAACCTCTAAAAGAGTTTCCCCGCAAGCCAATTATCCTTACTTTCGACGACGGTTATGCCGATAATTACAGGAACATGCTACCCCTGGCACAAAAATATGGTTTTAAAGGAGTGTTGTTTTTGTTGGGTGATTTTTCTGTTACTGCAAATTTTTGGGATGCAGGTGAGGATACAGAAACAAACCGCCTGATGAATTTTGAACAAAAAATGGCTTTTGTTGAAAAAGGCTGGGAAATTGGCGCCCATACACTTACACATTCCGATTTGACAAAGCTAAACCATGACCAAATAATGTACGAAATTACGGAAAGCAGGGTGCAACTTGAACAGGCATTACAGACAAAGGTAATTTCATTTGCTTACCCCTTCGGAACTTGCGATGATCGCGTTAAAAATATTGTAAAAGAGGCTGGTTTTGAATTTGGTATTTCTACCGATTCGGGCGGCTTAACTATCGAGGATGATCGGTTCGAGGTATTCCGGGTGAATATGTTCCCGGAAGAAAACCTCGTACAGCTTTACAAAAAGACCTCCCGATGGTACCGTGCTTACTATTGGCGAAAGAGGGGGAAATAAGCCGATCACCCAATCCTAAACGAACGCATAGACATCGATCCCAATGTCACCTTATCTCCAAAAAATTCTATTTTTTCATCTTTATCCTGGAGGGCAAGAACATAAAGTAGCGGTAGATAATGCTCGTTAGTAGGCACCGATAATTGCGCTGCCTGACCTAACTGTGAATAATGTATAATTGAGTCATGTTCCCCTGAGAGTATCAATTGTTTAATTTTCTCATCAAATTCCAGCGCCCAGTCGTAAGCCTTATCTTGCCAAACCATAACCCTAAGGTTGTGGACGATATTTCCACTTCCTATAATCATAACCCCTTTGTTCCGGAGTACTTTTAACTCCTTGCCAAGCTCATAATGAAATGCAGGCACTTTTGTACGATCTAAACTTAGTTGAACAACAGGAATATCGGCCTTCGGAAACATCCTGGAAAGTACTGACCACGCACCATGATCCAGCCCCCAGTCAAAATCCTGTTCGATGTTAATCTTACTTACGGTTTCCTGGGTAAGACGGGCTAAATCGGGGGAACCAGAAGCTGGATATTGCATCTTGTAAAGCGGTTCCGGAAATCCATAAAAGTCATAAATCGTTTTTGGCCTTTCCATAGCAGTTACCTGCGTACCCTCAGTTTCCCAATGCGCAGAGATGCAGAGAATGGCTTTGGGTTTGGGTAAGGTTTTGCCATTTTCAATCCATGCCTGACTAAACTCATTATCTTCAATGGCATTCACCGGGCTGCCATGCCCCACAAAAAGGACAGGCATCTTCTCTTCAGAATCAGGAAACGCTTTTAAAATATCAATCATATTATTAGCGGTTATTTGCTTGTTTTTTAGATAAAACAAGCATCATTGTTAAGATTTTTTAAAGATAATTGTTCATGATTCTTCAATTTTTTTGGATTCAAATTACTTTATAACAATCCTCAAAACCTTTCTCGTTTTTTCCGTTATTTTAAACCTGTCGTCAATTCGTTTGCCTATAATCCAAACAATTTGATTGCCTGACGTCAGCAGCCAGGTATTTTCTTTTTCAATAATAGAGAGCTTCTGATCTACAAAGAAATTGCTAAGTTTCTTTATATCGCCCATGCCCAGTGGAATAAAATAATCGCCTGCCTGCCATTTTCGCAGAATTAAAGGGAAATCCAGTTTTTCATAGTCCAATTGGGCGATAGCAGAATTTTTCTCAATAGAAAAATCGGAATTTATTTCAAATACTTCAAATTCCAGGTGAAGCGGATTGTTTATGGTTAATGTGCCTTCCTCAATATAAAATTTTGCTTGTTGTTCAGGCTCCGGCTTTGAGACAATGAAACAATTCCTGTCCTTGACTAATTTGTGGGTAGGGCTATAAAACTGCTTGCCTGGAATGGCCTGTGCCATTGGGAATATTTCATCCACCGAAGCTGATGAGAAGCTATAGTGCTTTAGTATCTCGAACAGCATGGTTTTAGGCGCAGGTGACTGAAGCAGTTGCGGAATATCTATATACAAAATGTTTTGTTCATAACGTATAATGCCAGAAACCAACGAATTGACAGCATATTGATACAAAAGATGGGCATCGTTCAACTTTTCGAGGTTTTGGGATAACGATTCCCTGAAATGCGGAAAAACCTCTTCAAAAGCAGGTATGATTTGGCGTCTGATGTAATTCCGCAAATATTTATCACTTGCATTACTTGAATCCTCTCGAAAAGGAATATGATTTTCGCTGGCATATTTTTCTATCTCCATCCTTGAAGCAAATAGTAATGGCCGAATAATATGACCAGATACCTGATGGATACCTGTAAGACCACCAATACCCGTACCACGGCTAAGATTGATAAAAAAAGTTTCCAAAGCATCGTCCCGATTGTGAGCGACAGCAATAAAATCAAACTGATGCGCTGTGGCAAATTTATCAAACCATGTGTAACGAAGCTGGCGAGCCGCCATTTGAATGGAAATGTGATTTTCAGCGGCATGTTCTTCGGTTTCGAACCGTGTAACAAAAACCTGAAAATTAAGGTTGGCAGCCTGCTCTCTGACAAAGGTTTCGTCATCGTCAGACTCATTGCCCCTTAGCTGGAAATTACAATGTGCAACACTACATTTGATTCCTGCGCTATAAAAGAGGTTCATCATTACCATAGAGTCAATACCACCGCTTATGGCCAATAAAACATTTTTTCCTGGCTCGGTCAACCCGAGTGCCTGAATAGTTTGCTGAAATCGTTCGTACTGAAGCATAATTATTATTTGCTTTAAGGCTAAATATAGAATAAAACTTTATTTTTGACTAAATTATCACTAACATTTTTGCAACTATATAGATTGATAGGCATTAGACTAATAAACCGTAGAAAAGTTACTTACAGTCTAAACAACCTGAACCGAGCTTGCGGGCTCACCGAAGGTATTAGTTATACATTTTAAAATTTCAGTATTATGAGGACAAATCGTATTATTTCACTTTTCATTATTGGCATATTCCTCAACTTGTCAATATTGGCACAATCACAACATGCTGATAAAGCTATATCTTCGTCATTTGTTTACAACATTAAGCCTGAAGACGCTGGAATATCTTCGGAAAGGTTAGCCAGAATCGATACTTTTATGGCTGCTTTTGTTCGTGATGGTTATGCCCCTAATGTAGTTACGTTTGTGGCACGTCATGGAAAAGTGGTTCATAACAAAGCTTATGGATGGAAAAACATGGAGAACAAAATACCTGTAAAAACTGACGATATTTTTCGCATTGCATCTCAAAGTAAGGCTATTGTTACGGTTGCGCTAATGACCTTATACGAGGAAGGCAAATTCTTGCTTGACGAGCCTGTTGCAAATTATATTCCTGAATTTAAAAATATCCAGGTTTTAGATTCTATTTCAAAAAAAGATACCGGTTTTTATGCACATCCGGCAAAAAAAGTATTAACTATCAGGAATTTGTTGAATCATACTTCAGGTATAACATACGAAAACCCTTTTTACGAAAAAGCTAAAATACCTTATTACAATTCTCTCGACCCCATTACCATCAAGGACGTGGTAAAGAAACTATCGTCTTTACCCCTTAAGCATGAACCTGGCGGTGCTTATACTTATGGGATGAGTATAGATGTAGTCGGATATCTCATCGAAATAATCTCCGGGAAACCACTCGATAAATTTTTGAAAGAACGCGTATTCGATCCTATTGGAATGAAAGATTCCTATTTTTATCTGCCTGATAATAAAGCAGAAAGATTGGTAACCCTTTATTTTAGGGATCAAACGGACGGTAAATTGATTTTCCATCGTAACAACGCTTATCAAACTTATCCCGTGGCTGGCGCTCGTACCTACTTTTCAGGTGGTGCAGGGCTTTGCGGAACAATCGAGGATTATGCCAAGTTTTGCCAGATGATGTTGAACGGAGGTACCTTTAACGGTAAGCAAATTATAAGCCGAAAAACAGTCGACTTAATGACTACCAATCAGATTGGCGATTTCGAAGTAGGAGATACACGTGATAAATTCGGGCTCGGATTTGAAATTTACACCAACAACGGAGTTGCCAAGTTACCCGGTTCAGCTGGTGCATATAGATGGGGCGGCATGTATTGTACCGACTATATTATCGACCCTATTGAAGATATTATTATGCTTTTTTATACCAATGTACTACCCTTTGACAATACTGCCCATGCAAAGTTCAGGACTTTGGTGTACCAGTCGTTAAAATAAAAAACAACATGGTTTACAGCAGAAAAGCAACTATGTTTTGAATAATGAACAAGGATTAACGATATACGATTTGAGAAGTGCTTTGTATTTCAGAAATCAAAAATCGTTGTTCCTTGTTCGATATTCATATTTTTAAAATTCGGAACCTTCGTGTATTTAATAAGCCTTTAGGTCTAATATCCCTTGAATTAATGTGCCCCCAAATAAGAAGCTACACCCTCCTGGGTAGGTTTTAAAGCCTTATCGCCCTTGTGCCAATCGGCGGGGCAAACTTCACCGTTTTCTTCGAAGAACTGAAGTGCATCAACCATGCGAATAACCTCGTCAACGCTTCGACCAAGCGGCATGTCATTCACTACCTGGTGACGTACGACCCCCTGTTTATCAATTAAAAACAATCCTCTGTAAGCCAATGGTGTTCCTGTAAATGAAGCGTTTCCATCATCGTCGTAATCGTAAGTTCCGGCCAACACATCGTAGTTTTCAGAAATTGTTTTAGCGCTATCGGCAACCAACGGGAATTTAACGCCTTTAATACCACCATCTTTCTTATCGGTTTGCAGCCATTTCCAGTGCGAAAACTCCGAATCAACCGAAACGCCAACCACGGCAGTATTACGTTTTTCAAATTCTGCAATCTTATCCTGAAAAGCTACAATTTCGGTTGGGCAAACAAAGGTAAAATCTGCCGGATAGAAAAAGAACACTACATATTTCTTTCCATGATATTGATCCAGCGAGAAACCATTCACAACTTCGCCTCCATTAACCACAGCCGTTGCATTGAACGACGGTGCCTTTTTTCCAACTAATACTCCCATAATGTAAATAAATTTAGTTTTTGTTTAACAATTTTATTCGTGAGACTCAAATTTCAAAAACGAAGTGCATTGAAACTTGTAAGTCGAACAATCCCGCTGAAAGCGGAGGGCCTAATACCCCAACCCTTGGGACATAATTTGAGGAGGGTGTCTAAAAAGTCCGTTTATTCGGCGTAGTCAGAGACTACGCCGAGCACAATACTTTGAATGTCAATTCGAAGCGTTGAGCGTCCCGATTGTTCGGGACGCTCAATTTATTGAAGACAACCTCGTTCATACCCGTGATTCTTTTGTTCAAATATAATTAACAACCATTTTCGAAAAAAGTTTTTTAGCAATTAAAAATTTGTAATTACTCAGGTAGATAGGCTATAGACTAACAGACTGTAGGAGAAAAATATGCGAGATTATACTAAAATCAGGGCATTTGAACTTGACAATGAAATGGCCGTTTTAATCTATGCAGAAATGCTAAAAGTCTTTAGCCTTCAGTCTAAATAACCTGAATAGTTACAAAAATCTTTATATTTACCAAAACAAATAAATGATGATTTTGTGAAAATTCAGGATCAAACTATAGAACAGGGCACATACAGACCATTGTGGCAGCATCCGTGGAAATATTTCGAAAGCTTTATTATTAGCTTCTCAATTCTGATTACCGGGGTTGCTATAGAAACTATTACTGGTGGACGAGACCTTAGTCCCATTGGTATGCCATACAACATTTATATTGCCTTTGCTTTTGCATCCTTACTAGTTTTCGTGCATTTCAATTATAGGGATTATGCTGTTGTCAAATGGCTTTCAAGTATTCCGGCAGCCATCAGCGCCATAGCCCTGTTTTCGTTGCTGGTTTTGCTGTTAGGCTTTATCCCACAAGATCAGCTTCATACACGAGTAATTTTGAAGCTAACCGGCTTATCGCATATTAAAACAAGCTGGCCGTTTTTGCTCACACAGGTTTATTTTTTAACAGTTCTCGGTATGGTGACTATCCGAAGAATTATTCCTTTTAAAGGCAGAAATATTGGCTTTTTCTTAAATCATTGCGGTTTGTGGATTATCCTTGTGGCAGGATGTTTAGGTTCTGGCGATTTAAAACGACTAAACATTAGCCTTTTGGAAAAAGAGCAAGGAAGTAATATAGGTGTTTCAGTGCAGGGAACAATGTACAAATTACCCTTTACATTGAAGCTGATCGAGTTTAAGATTGATGAATATAATCCTAAACTTGCCCTTATAAATGCCAAGACCGGCCAATTTAAGACGGGAAAGGACAAAACGTTGCCGGTTGCAGAAAAAGGCGCAAAAACAAAGATCAACGATTGGGATATTGAAGTTACTGACTACCTGCCTCAGGCAATAATACGCGATAGCATGCTTCAAAGCTCTGACGACCGAGGCAATTACCCCGCTGCATATATCAAGGCCATTAGAAAGACCAGCCACGACACTGTGAAAGGTTGGATTTCAACGGGAAGTTATCTCCAGGAGCCCGTATTTTTAATGCTAAAAGAAGACAATGTCCTGGTATTGACCACACCTGAAGCCCGGAAATACAGCTCCAGAATCGAAGCAAAAGACGACGAACAACATACTGATACCATCACCCTTGAAGTAAACAAGCCCCTCCATATTAAAGGATGGATGATTTACCAGGTAGATTATGACAGGAGCAAAGGGAAGTGGTCGTCCCTGAGCGTGCTCGAAGCAGTGAACGACCCATGGCTGCCTGTTATATATTCAGGTATTTTTCTTCTTCTGGCAGGTGCGGTTTATTTGTTTTGGATTGGAAGGGGGAAGAAATAGGACCAAGAAGCCCCCTAAATCCCCCAATAGGGAACTTTAGAAAAAAATAATAGAATATTTATATATCATTCCTGCGGAATTCATTCGTTTCTGGCAATTCCATTTCTATAAATATATTGTCCCTAAAGGGACATATGATAAAAATTTTATTAGATAAGAAATTTCAAGGCATCTGAATATGCACTATCGTTTATGTTTTTAGTCCCGGCAGGGACTGAATATTTATAGAAAAATAGGCCTTAGCTAAATTGAGTCCCTTTAGGGACGGTATATCATTCAGTGGTTTTTCGTTCAGAACGGGAGCGGAATTTTCAAAGGCAATAGCGCAACATCTGATGATAAACTTCTTGCCTTTTATAAATATTAAGTTGTCTCCAGACCCCCCAGGAGGAAGACCAGATGATAAAAATTTAGATGACAGGGGTGTCTCTTTTGGGTTGAAGATAGGTATTGAATATCTGTTTTTCGATGATGAATAGGATAAAAAAAGGAATCCTTCAATCTTTATAATTGGAATCATGACATTTTTTTGAAATTTGATCAGGATGAATATAAAAAAACTTTTCTAAATTCATGTTCTGAAATATTTAAAGGATGTATTCAAGGCTTAAGCATATCATAGTATATATCGTTCCATCACCGCTATTATATAAATTTGAATTTCTGTTAAGGAAAGTCATCTCCCTGTTTTATACTGGCAGTTCTGTGATCTGTGTAATATGCAATAAAAAATTTTCTTCCTTTATCGATATACACAACGATGATAAAATGTGCCCCCGATGCGGAAGTTTAGGAAGGCACAGACGATTGTGGCAAATTCTTAATTCTGAGATTGCTATTAATCATCAGGATAGAATATTAGATCTGTCACCTTCACGGATCATAAAAAATAAACTAAGAAAAAAATATTCAAATTATATATCCTCAGATTTTGAGGAGAATAGACATGTTGATAAAAGATATGATATTACCAATATCCCTGAACCTGGGGATTCGTTTCGATTAATTATTTGCTATCATATTTTGGAACACATCGAGAATGATAGCAAAGCAATAAGTGAGCTGTATCGAACTTTGAAACATACCGGAATTGCTATTATTCAAACACCATTTAAAGATGGTGAAACTTATGAGAATCCTAATATACGAACCCCAAAAGAACGTCTGGTTCATTTTGGCCAGGAAGATCATGTAAGGATATATTCTGTATCCGGTCTGAAAGAAAGATTAGAAGCGGTAAGTTTTAAGGTAAATATCCTAGAATATAAAGAAAACGAAAATAACATTTTGGGTTTTAAACCGCTTGAACAGATATTGTTATGTACAAAATAAGTTTACCAGATAAATTGAGTAAATTAGCGGAAAATCGATTAGCACCTGCTAAATAAGAAAACATTTGCATAAGATAATTTTTTATTTGAAAAAATAGATTTATTTAAAGTAGCTAATTTATCAAGTTTAATAACCGATTTTTTTTAACCCTGATTTTTTGAAATCTCTATGAATTGGTTCCAATAATATATCTGTTTCTGTCAATTCATTCTGAATTACCGATGATATAAATGCTACAATTATGTCATTTTTAGCAGATATGGTTTTTGATATAACAATTGCCGGTCGTCGTTTAGATATTGTCAAATCTGTAAATGGAAAATGAGTTAGTATTATCGTGCCTCTTTTTTACGAATATACAAGATTTATCTAAAATGCTATCTTTTAATTTTATTTGTATAGGAATAAAGAAAAAAATTAAAATAATTTAGCCAAAAAATTGAATACTAAAGTTAATATTTAAATGTTTCTAAAATAAGTTCACAAATATGTTTGCTTGTATTGATATCCATGATTCCAATTTTCTCAATAAGCCTGGATTTATCAATGCAACGAATTTGATCAACAACCAACTGACCATGTTTACCTTTAAAATTGCAATTTAGGCGGGTCGGGTATGGTTTTATGGTACTGGTCAAAGGCACTACTACAATAGTATTGAGGAATTTATTAGCCTCATTAGGAGAAACAATAAGGCATGGACGCATTTTGTTTATTTCTGAACCTATGGTGGGATTCAGTTATATTTGCCAAACTTCAAATCGCTTTACCATGTCCAATCGGTTTTATCAAAGTCATTCACTATATTATCAAATAGGTCATTTTCAGTCTTATATCCATCCTTAATAGCATCGGCAAACTGCCTTTCCCAGTTCTGGCGGGACTTTTCCTCATTTAAGGGAACTATTAACAAACTACCATCTTTTACCTGCATATCAACTTTCTTAATGGCCCCAAGACGGGCTAATATCTTCTTAGGAATAATTAAACCCTGAGAATTTCCTATTTTTACAATTGTTGCTTCCATACCTAAAATGTTTATTTATTGCAAATATATAAATTATTGTTATAACATGTTATAACAATTCGTAAAAATAACATACGAATTGATTAAATTTGTTGCAAATTTGAAAATTATGAATTGGATATACTTCCCCATATACGCTTTATTCACAGCTGCTTTCTGGGTAGCAGGGGTTACGATGTTGTTTTTTGAACATCGCGAGGTGATGATTAAATTTTATGGACGCATATCCGTATTGTTGGGCACTGCGGTACTTTCGATTTTTGTGTTAGTGTTGTGGCTGCACTTGGAAAGGCCGCCCATGCGCACTTTAGGTGAAACACGTTTATGGTACTCAGTTTTTTTAACTTTTATCGGGTTCTTAATATACATACGTTGGGGTTACAAAGTAGTATTGGCTTTAAGTGTAGCATTTGCATTATTATTTCTTTGGATTAATTTCTCGCACCCCGAAGCTTACGAAAAAACCCTGATGCCTGCCCTGCAAAGCCCATGGTTCATACCTCATGTAATTGCTTACATTTTATCTTACTCAGTGCTTGGCCTGTCCTGGTTGGTTGCGGTTGTAGCACTTTTTATGCTATTGTTTAGAAAATTTGAAATAAAAGTGCTTGATTTGGCCAATAACCTGGTTTATATGGGTTTCTCGTTACTTACCATTGGCATGGTAATCGGGGCTATATGGGCCAAAGAAGCATGGGGCCATTACTGGACATGGGACCCCAAAGAAACATGGGCATTCCTTACCTGGCTTACCTATCTTCTGTACATACATTACAGGTATTATCACCCAAAAAGGATCAAATCGCATTTATGGATACTTAGCCTGATATTCGTTGTCTTGCTTATCTGCTGGTTCGGGCTAAGTTACCTGCCATCTGCACAGAATTCGGTACATGTTTATGCACGATGAATAGCTTACCGAAATAAAAACACAAGCATTGCCCCTGTAATATAAGCCAAAATCCACCATACATAAGCAATTAGTGAATAGGCGTGAATAGCATTAGAGATAGCGCAGTTGATCCCTTGCTTCATCTTATATCGCCACACGAGCACCGCATCTATAAATATGGCTGTTAATGACGAATAGCCCAGAATGCCATGCACAGTAAATGGCGATTTGCTGGAGCCTATAATCATGCAGGTTGTAGCAGTGATGTCCAGCAAAACTCCAATGGTAAGAAAAGTGAGCAGTTTACGGGTAACCAACCTGTATTTGCGTTCGTTATAAATAAATATAGAATAAGCAATAAGCGCAAGGTTTACAATGGATGTTCCGATGATTAAGATAGACTTCATTTATTTTTTATTTTTTATTTTGAAGCTATTCAGGCTTTTAGACTGTAGCCTTAAAGCCTATAGCCTAAATGCCTATTAGTCTGTATTCAATTTCAAAAAATCAAATGTAGGATACCCCTCTTCGCCGGTTTTATTGTAAAAGCTCACAAACCGAAGTTTATAATAATTGCCTTTTACATCGCGGATAGTGTAGTTATATCCACTTCTAACATTATATTTGGCAGAATTTGATTGTATGTCTATAATAACCGATTTCCAGTTATACCCAATGGCATCCCAATCGGTTTTAAAAGAAAAACCAGGTACATCGGTCATCGAAATATTTTCAAATACCTTCGAAGAATCAACTGCTGCCTGAACCTGGTATGGATTGATCAGCACTCCTCTAACAAGGTAAGGTACCGGCTTGCCATTGTCAAATAAGGTGGTTTCATATTGTGTAAACAGCAAGTCCCATTCGTTTCGGGTAGGTTCAATCTTTAACTGCTGCCCTAAAGTGATGCTAAAATATGAATAATTACAGGCAGAATCCTTAATAATAACTGCATCTTTAGTGTTATCCCCGTTCAAATCAGCATAAGTAAATTTATACGACGTATCATTAACCTGAGTAAACACAAGCTTTTTCAATGGTTTGTAACGAGTCCCGTCATACTGGCCAATTAAGTAAACCTGACCTGAGTAAGTATAGGGCTGCTTTGAAATATCAACCCAGGTACCTATAGCTGTGGAATCATGATCGCCATTGCTTTTATCGTATCGCCAATTTTTTTCATCTACCTGAAATTGAGAAATAGAGAAATCAAATATATAAGTGCGATAAATGTTAATAAAATTACTGCTGTTCACCCTTATATGCCATCCTTTAGCGGATGATTCAAAGCTCAAATCCCAATCTTCGTTATGATTGCTTTTGGCAATGCTATTCGTACCAATATTGAAAAAAATCTGATGAGTGTAAATCGATTGTTCCATAATAAATGTCTGCCCATCCCAAACAAACGGAGACATAGGTTTGTCTTTTTCGAAACAAGAAGTGACAGTGAATACTAAAAAAAGTACATATAGCAGTCTGGTCAATCGCATGGTACATTAGTAATTTGTGATTGGTGATTTGTAACTAGTAATTAGTCACCAATCACTAGTTACTAATTACCAGTCACCAGTTAATATTTTACAAAATTATAACTTACCCTCACAAAAAAAGTCCTTCCCCAGCCAACAGGCGTATTTCCTGCATCTGCACCACTGTGGGGATTATCGCTGGAAGAACCATAGGAATACACATTTTTATTATTAAATAAATTTTTTAGCCCAGTTGCAATCTCAAACCTATTTTTAAAAAACGGACGACTTAGCGTAACATCCAGCGTGTGATATCCTTTCATATAATATGGCGTTACTTTATCAATTACTTTGTTGTCTGTATATTGCACGCTTGAGCCGTACCAATCATCGGTGTATTTATAGTATGCCGAAAGCCTGAAAAGATAACGCAAACTTTTGTAATTAAAATTCAAGGTATAATCAGTGCTATAATATAAATTATCAAGATTTTCAATGTGGGAACGACCCAGCAGGTACATCCCGGCATTAAAACTGAACCTTGGATGAAACTGGTATTGCAATTTTACTTCTGCGCCTTTGGTGATATAGTTGCCACCACCCACGTTGTAATAAGTATAAGAGGTTGTTGCATTGTTTGTCCTTACTAACTCGATTTTATTTTGAAACGTGTTATAGAAAAGCATTGCATCAAATGTGACCGTGTGCTTATTATGCTGAAAAGTATAAATGCCTGAAGCATTAAAATTGTTGGAAATTTCCGATTTTAGCTGATCATTTCCGGTAATATTATGGTTGATGTCAACAAAATCGAGGTAAAGCTCTTTTAACGACGGTGCCCTGAACCCTTTTCCATACGAAGCCCTGAATAAAAGATTGAAAAGCGGAGAATATTTGATATTTAACGAATAGACCAGCGGGGCGTTGAATTGAGTATTATGGATGAATCGAAATCCAGCCTGGGTATTTAACTTTCGTTTAGGTAAAAAAATGGCTGCCAGAAATCCGGCATAATCACCATTACGTTTTTCGCCATTTAAACGCTTACCTGTAGCTGTTTCTATGTTTCCTTCAAATCCCGTCTGATAATTCAGTATGTCTTTGGAACTATTGTTAAACGTAATCCTCGACATCATATTATGAAATATTGTAGTATCTTGTGATAATGGATCACTTGAAGGGTTTTCGGAAAGGGTAACCATATCCTTAGTAGTAGCTTTCTTGGTTTTATTATAATAAGAATAGGCAGCAATAGCCTCCAACCGGTTTTGGTTACCAAATGTTTTTAAATAATCAGCCGATGCATTCCAACGCGTAGTGTAAAAATATTCATCAATGGCCATGTAGGTATTCTGATTTCTAAACACATCGCCTTTATTGCGAAGTTCCTCGTTAAAATAGTTCGTGTTAACGCGTAATTTATTATTGTTGGCAGTTAAAACGTAATCCAAATTTCCATTATACTGTAACTTAGGTTTCCACTGTTTTGACCGTGAGGTATCAATAGCAGAATACCCGGCAAAGAAATTTCGTCCGCCACTGGCGTTAATAGTATGCTCTTTAGCCCGATACACTAAATTGCCGTCAAAATTGTAAACTCCTACAGATTCATTATAAGTATTGCCCTTCCCTATAAACCGCCCGTGAATGGGTTCTTTGGTGATAATATTGATTGCACCTGCCAGTGCATTGCTGCCATAAACCACTGACATGGGGCCTTCAACAACTTCGATGTGATCGACATTGGAGAGTGCAATTTGGCTAAGGTCCAGAATACCGTTCTGTCGGCCAATTACAGGTACCCCATCTACCAGAATTTTAACATGCTCGCCAGAAAGCCCCTGAATATTCAGGTTTGTACCCAAAGAGGCATCCTGGGACGTTCTTACATTCAATTCATTGGAAAGCAGTTCGGCGAGATTATTAGCGGCTTTATCCGCAATCTGCCTGCTATTGATTACATCAACCTTGTAAATGGAACGGTCGGCCTTTACTGCCTTGAATTGCCCGGTTACTACAACCTCATCGACATTATAGACAGTAGGTTGAAGAAAAATGGTAATGAATTGCTTAGGATCAATAGTATCCATCTTACTTACATAGCCAATGCATGATACGGCCATGACCGATCGCTTATTAATAGCATTCGCTAATTTCCCTTCATTATCGGAAATGACATTATTTTTTGCTTTTCCATCTAACGCCTCAAAACATACAATAGCGTAAGGCACAGGTTGTTTTGATTGCTGATCAAGGATTGTAATGACAGCGTCCTGGGCCTTTAAATTAAGAGTTAGCAATAAAACAGATAACAGTAACGATATTTTTTTTAACCGATGCACAATTTTGTAGTGAATTAACCAGGTGTAAGAGGCTTTTATTTCAATTTTGTTTTATCAAACTTAATTACACCGGTACTTGAGCCTTCAAAAGCTGTGAATACAATTTTATAAACAGATTGATCCGGTCTGCTTATATAGTAAACCAAACTATCCTGCAAGGTATAGGTTCCGGTTGACATATTGACTGTTTTCCAATCGTAACCGATTGTAGAAATATTAGTTTTAAAGCTTGCTTTGGAATAATCGGTAGTGCCAACATTAACTTTGGATAGTTTTGCTGTTCTGTATGCGGTATAAGTAATGGCTCCCATAATGCTTAATCTCATTGTATTGGAAAGCACACCAACTACAGGATATGGCATTACTACACCCGTCCCGGCAGGAACCATCTGTATATATTTAGTCATTAAAAAATCCCATTTATCATTATCAGGTTCCCTGTCTATTAATGCATTGGAGGAAAATGAGAAATAAACAAAATTTTTCTTCGTGTAAGAAGAGCAATCCAGAGTAACCTTTTGTTCTCCTGAACCATCAATATTAGCATACCAGAAGCGGTATTTGTTTAACGTAGAATATTTACGTGCGATCATTATTTTCTTAACCTGATTATTGCCAAGTTTAATAATGAACAATGTTGTGCCTATAATATCATGGGAAGTTGTATTATAGGTTCCCCATCCATAATCCGGAAATCCTTGCATGGTTCTTTCAAACGCACCAAATGTCCATGTAGTATCCGAATTGTATAAAACATCTTTCTGATATAATCCGGCTGTGTCTTTAACCGTGTTCCAGGCAGTGCTGTCTGCAATATTTTTGTATGCATATAATTGAACACCTTCACCTCCATTGGTAATTATAGTAGAACTATATACATTGGTATGGAATGCTATATCCCAATTGGCACGTGGAACAGTAGCTACAATACCGTTATCGAGGCTATAATATACATCATTGGCATAGCCGCTTCCCATAATGAGGGTTTCGCTAGTAGCTACTATATCATTATTGTTGTCTTTTTTACATGAATAAAGCAAGAAAAAACTTAACACAATACAAATATATCCTAATTTCATAATTATTAGTGATTTACGATTAATAAATTTTCAGTTAAACAGAACGACAAAATTGATTCATTTTTTGACAAAAAAAAATACCAGATAGAATTATCTAATATTAGACGCATACAAACTAGCAAAATTTTAAACGTCGCAATTGATTTATTGTTCAAAACGAATATGTTTTTTCCTTTTCCTATAGTCCATAAGATTAAAAACAACAGAACAGGCAAGTGCAATGGAATAACAAATCGCGGTAGCCTTGTCAACTATAACATCACTGAAATTTAGGCCAAAAGCCCGAAGAATAATATATTTAATGTACGAATAAGGTAAGCCGGTTTCGCTAAGTTTTTGCAGTATTTGGAATTATTTTTTCAACATAAAGAAAATGGTCGTTGTTTGTATAACAAAATTCATTTAGGTTTGCCAAAATATTGACCGATCAAATGATGGATAGTTTAGATCAGAAAGATGCTTATGCTTCATTAAGAATTGGAAATTTTCGGTGGTTCGTTTTTGCCCGTTTTATGCTTACGCTTGCCATTCAAATGCAGTCGGTGATTGTAGGCTGGCAAATTTATGAGTTGACACACGATGCACTATCACTGGGATTAATAGGCTTGTCTGAAGCGATCCCTTTTCTGGGAATTGCATTATTTGCAGGCCATGTGGCAGACCTGATCAACCGAAAAAAAATAATTCTCCTGGCTAGTTTGGTGTATTTTATCTGCGCCATCATACTTTTTGCCATTACTGCTTGGTTTCATGCTTCTTTAGTTGTTCTTGGTACTTTTCCTATTTACACCGTAATATTTATTACCGGTTTAGCCAGAGGCTTTTTATCTCCAGCAACCAGCGCCCTTGCTGCACAGTTAGTACCGAGAGAACTGTTTGGAAATGCATCTACATGGAATAGTATGGTTTGGCAAATTGCTGCAGTTACAGGTCCTGCTATTGGAGGGCTAATTTATGGTTTCTTTGGAGTAGAGACGGCATATTTTGTGGTCGTATGTCTCAGCGCTATTGGTGTTTTGTTTTTCATGGCAGTTCATAAACAGCCAATGCCTGACAAGACCAAAGAAGAAACTATTTGGCAAAGTTTATCATCCGGACTAAAATTTGTCTATCATAATCAAATTATTCTGAGCGCTATCAGTCTGGACATGTTCGCCGTTTTCTTCGGAGGGGCTGTTTCAGTTTTGCCCATATTTGCCGATCAGATATTACATACCGGGGCAAAGGGATTAGGATTTTTAAGAGCTGCACCGGCTGTAGGAGCTATTATAATGTCATTAGTTCAGGTACACTGGCCTTTTTTCAAACATGCAGGCCGCAATCTTTTAATCTGTGTTTTTAGCTTCGGCTTATGCATGATTATGTTTGCCTTGTCCAGGAGCTTCTATCTAGCGCTGTTCTTTTTAATGTTGAGCGGAATGGTCGATAATGTGAGCGTTATAATCAGAAGCACGATTATCCAGTTATACACGCCTGATGAGATGCGGGGAAGAGTATCTGCCGTTAATGGTATATTTATAGGTTCATCTAACGAATTGGGGTCGTTTGAATCAGGTGTAGCTGCAAAATTAATGGGTTTGATCCCTTCGGTTATTTTCGGCGGCAGCATGACTTTGGGTGTAGTTACAGCGGTAAGGTCGCTTGCTCCTAAGCTTAGAAAATTGAGCTTGTAGTTTTTATTCACTCAACGCCAACCACCTGTTAGTTTTCGCATCTATCAGCTTCATCACTTCACCGATACGGTGGGATTTGGCAATCAAATCGTCATGATTAGATAGTCCAGTGCTAAGATCGGTTTCGAGCTGTGCTTTTTCCGTTTCAAGAGATTCCAGATCGGCCTCTAACTGTTCCAATTCCTTTTTCTCTTTAAACGTGAGCTTCTTTTTTTCACCTGTTTCAGCCTGTTTTGAAGTGGTTATAGCAGCTTTTGGCCTATCCTTTACCCCTGCCCGCTTAGCTTCAATTTCCTGTTGTTTTTGTGATGCACGGTAATCACTGTAATTTCCGGGAAAATCATAAACATCTCCCTTTCCTTCAAAAATAAACAGATGATCCACCAGCTTGTCCATGAAAAACCTGTCGTGCGAAACAATGATAATACATCCTTTGAAATTGGCAAGGTAATCTTCCAATACATTAAGCGTAACAATATCAAGGTCATTGGTAGGCTCGTCGAGGATGAGAAAGTTCGGATTGCGCATGAGCACTGTCATCAGGTAAAGGCGACGCTTCTCGCCACCGCTGAGCTTTGCTACCGGCACATATTGCATTTCGGGCGGAAACAGAAAATGTGTAAGAAACTGGGAAACAGAGAACTGCTTACCATCGCCCAGGGTAACCACATCCGCAATTTCTTTAACAACATCAATAACCTTTTGTTGTGGCTTAAACTGCAGGCCTTGCTGCTGATAATAACCATAGACTACTGTTTCGCCAGGGTCTATTTTGCCTGAATCCGGCATTAATTGTTGTGTAATGAGATTCAGGAAAGTGGTCTTCCCTACCCCATTTCGACCAATGATCCCTATTTTTTCAAACCGCGAAAAAGTATAGGAAAAATCATTCAGCATTACCAACTCATCGAAACGTTTGGATACATGCTCCAGCACAAGGATTTTATTGCCCAACCGCGCAGTTTTAATATTGATATCTACCTGCTTTTCATTTCGGCGATATTCAGCCTGCTCTTTTAAATCATAATATGCATCGATACGATATTTGGCTTTGGTGCTGCGGGCCTTGGGCATACGGCGCATCCATTCAAGTTCACGGCGCAGGAGGTTTTGCGCTTTCTCAGTGGTAAGGTTCTTATTAAACAAACGCTCATCTCGTTTTTCAAGGAAATATGAATAATTGCCTTTGTAGGAATAAGTAGATTTCTCATCAATTTCAATAATCTCGTTGCAAATCCTGTCAAGAAAATAACGGTCGTGAGTGACCATTAGGAGGGTCGATTGGGTTTTCAGGAGGTACTCTTCCAACCATTCGATCATATCCAAATCGAGGTGATTGGTGGGCTCGTCAAGTAAGACGAAATCCGGTTCATTGATAAGTGTAACGGCAAGGGCAAGACGTTTTACTTGTCCGCCGGAAAGCTTGCACACTGGCTGATCGAAATCATCGAGCTTCAGGATACTAAGCATTTGTTTAATTTTCACATCATATTCCCAGGCCTGATAAAAATCCATCTTAGCTATGGCTTCATCCATCCGCTTTTTATCGCCCGAGTGCATGGCAAGTTCATACTCACGAACAGCATGCATCAATTCACCCGGGGCTCCGTAAGTAGCCTGAAAAACTGTTAATGCGGGATCAAATTGCGGATCCTGTCCGAGGTACCCGACTTTGATATCTTTATTGATGTAATAATTCCCTGAGTCGAAACTATCCCTGCCAGCTATGATATTCATGAGCGTAGTTTTGCCCGAACCGTTTTTGGCAATCAGGGCTATTTTCTGACCCTCGTTAACAACAAAGGTGATATCTTTGAACAAAATGATATCACCATAAGCTTTTGAGGCGCTTTCAACCAGAAGGAATGTGCTCATTGGATTATAAAAGGTTCATTAGGCTTTAGCCTATTAGACTGTAGGATAATATCATACAAAATCATACTGACGACACAAAAGATCCTGGAAACTTTGATTCGGACTATACGAAAGATAGCAGTCTTCAGCCTACAGTCTAAATAACCTGAGTGGTTATAGTTTTTCAATGCTTTATATTTTTTATTTTTTTTACAAATGTATCACTTTTTGTGTCAGTAGGCGATGAATCTTTGTAAACAGGAAGGACTTTGTATAATTGCAAACAAAAAACGACCGCAACAACGATCGTTTTTTGCTAAATAATTTTTAATAGTGATATGACTAAAATGCCTGAATAGCGCGGGTAGTATTATTACTTATCTTACCAACACTGGCGGATTATCACATCATAATTTCACGAATTCAACCCTGCGGTTCTGAGCTTTATTAGCTGGAGTATCATTAGGAGCAATAGGTTCAGTTTTGCCTTTGCCATCCGTTTCCATGCGCGAAGCATCAATTCCGAAATTTTTACTTAATTCATTCTTTACTGAAAGAGCGCGGCGTTTTGACAGATCGAGATTTTTTGCTGCATCACCATCAGCATCGGTATGTCCTATTATTTTTACC
>Ga0182027_10002298_pt1 | contig 31184 bp, 37 predicted proteins | sample 712E1DmetaG_FD_121300 | JGI IMG/M metagenome (GOLD analysis project Ga0182027, IMG submission 121300) | Permafrost microbial communities from Stordalen Mire, Sweden - 712E1D metaG (Illumina Assembly) | ecosystem: Environmental > Terrestrial > Soil > Wetlands > Permafrost | place: Sweden...
ACAATTTGCCGGCAGTGATGTGCGCGCCCTCGATATCGCCAAGCGCCTGATGGATTACAATTTCCACCCGCCGACAAATTATTTCCCACTCATCGTTCACGAGGCATTGATGATCGAGCCGACCGAAACGGAGAATAAGGATACGCTGGACGCCTTTGCCGACGCGCTGATCAAGATTGCCGAGGAAGCCAAAACCAAGCCTGAACTGCTTCACAACGCGCCCAGCACGACCCTATTTGGCCGCATGGATGAAGTCAAGGCCGCACGCGACCTGGTTCTCTGCTGCTGGCTGCCCGAGGATTACCAATAACCGAAATGTACGAGGAAAAAAGGACGGATTTTAAAATCCGTCCTTTTTTTATTCATTCACTATTGCGCAGGGACTCGCATTCCAGAATTACTATAATCACAGCGGGTGCCAAAATCACGATTTGTGCCAGGGACGATACTAAAGCCAAAATAGCCGGGATCCGTCAGAAAATCCTGAGACAGGGAATATTCGCCGACGGACTGTCCATCCACTAAAACAGTGGCGTTCAGATCCATGACAATCAATTCGACATCGGCTTCAAACTGTTCGGGAAAACCGAGTTTTCCGGTTCCGTGGGTCTTTCCCACTTCGTAACAACGCCCGTTTCGACAAGAGGTCATCAGCACCCGGTCCTTGATGACCATGGCCGTATATGCATCCCCATTCTCCTTTTGACGAAATACAAAGCCGCAACCTGAATATTGCGGATAATTAACCGACATTGCACTGGTCGGTTTAATATGGGTCCATGTGGCAAAATTCTTTATCGTGTCGTTGTATCCCGCACTTTCAAAGTCCAAAAATTCATTTTCGCCAGTTGATAAGTGTCATCGTGTAACTTGAAGTAATTGCCCTTATCAGATGCCAGGTAACCGTTTTGCACATATCGCTGAATCCTGGATTGCAAATCCAATGTTTGCTGTGTGGCCGCCAAATCAGGAGTCTGCGTGGGCCACAGCGTGTTGGTGGGACGCGCAGTGGCTGTTGGAACCGAGGTGGATGTGGATGGGCTTGTTGACGCAGCCGTGGGTGTGGATAAAGGCGGCGCCTGGAGCGAACTGCAGGCCAGCGACACCAAAATCAAGCTTACAACTGCCAACCAAAAAGAGTCGAACGGAATCAGAACGTGGAATTGGCTTCCCGGAAAACGAACTCCATCATGGCTGGGGCTTTCCACCTAAATGCGGCCATTATGGGCTTCAAGGATGCCTTTGGATAACCAAAGGTATACTCGAATCTCATAAATGGTATATCATTGTCACCATGAGACCTTTTTTTGAATTCCATATTTCGCGGCAGGCGCGGCAGAAATACCAGTTCGACGAGATGCTCTTCGCGACGGATGGACGCGTCGTTCTGTCCGATTTTGGCGCAGCGCGTCGTTTTGCAGAGCGCATCTATGCGGTGAGCAGCCGACTCATCCCGGCCTCAGACATCTACGCCCTGGGATTGATGGATGAAATCCTGCATCTAATCATCCGGCAATACGAGAAACAGAATCCGGGTGTCATGATGCGTGCGTTGGATTCATTGCACTCCAATTTGGGCACACGGCTCGATGAAACATTGCTTAAATTCTTATTTGAGTTCCCGCCTGTGGCCGTCTATCAAGGCAAAATGACGGTAGAGGAGTATCTTGCCCTGACCCCAGCCCCCCTCCCAAAATCGGAAGAGGGGAAAGGGGTGAGGGAGGTAGTCATGGAGGAAATGTTGTTGGTGAACATCGCCAACAACAACCCCGCGGCGCAATCCTACAAAGAATTGTTTGACGATGCCGTATTAAGCAAAACAGCTTATGTCGATTCCATCTCACTGCTTGGAGATTTTCTGGCAAAACAGCCATCCATGGCCGGTCGAGGCAGAGGGGAAACCTTGTATGAAATATTGACCGCACCCAGCAAAGCCTCGCCTTATTCCCTCGAAGGTCAATTGCAATTCCTATTGGATCAATGGGGCGATCTGCTCGGAGAAGATATCATCCGGCGCATTTTACGCGCTATTGATTATGTACGCGAAGAAGTTATACGCCAGTACAGAGGCGGCGATTCCCATCAAAGCGTTGAAGCGCCCACTTACGGCGGAGCGTATGCCGAGTACGAAAGGTACAGCCCCGATCAGGAATGGATGCCCCGGCTGGTATTGATCGCAAAGAATTCGTATGTATGGCTGGAGCAGCTCTCACGAAAATATCTGCGTTGGATCAAAACATTGGACCAGATCCCCGATGAAGAACTTGATCTTCTGCGAGACCGGGGCTTCACCGGAATGTGGCTGATCGGCTTATGGGAACGATCACGAGCCAGCCGGCGCATCAAACAACTCATGGGCGATTCGGATGCGGTCGCTTCGGCATATTCCCTGGATTCGTATGATATCGCCAACGACCTGGGCGGCTGGGACGCCTTGAACAACCTGAGAGCACGCGCCTGGCAGCGCGGCATTCGTCTATCAGCCGATATGGTTCCCAACCACATGGGAATTGACTCAAATTGGGTCATCCAGCATCCCGACTGGTTTTTATCCCTGCCTTATCCTCCCTATCCTTCCTATTCGTTCAATTCTGAAAACCTTGCCGATGATGAACGCGTGGGCGTTATCATCGAAGACCATTATTATTCCAAGACAGACGCCTCAGTCGTTTTCAAGCGCTTTGATCGGTTTACGGGCGATGTCCGCTATGTGTATCACGGCAACGACGGCACATCCTTCCCGTGGAACGACACGGCCCAACTCGATTACTCGAAAGCGGAAGTACGCGAAGCAATTATTCAAACCATTTTGCATGTGGCGCGCAACTTCCCGATCATCCGCTTCGACGCCGCCATGACACTGGCGAAGAAGCACATCCAACGCCTGTGGTTCCCCGAACCCGGCGCAGGCGGCGCCATACCATCCAGGGCGGAACATGGAATGAGCCGTTCCGATTTTGAGGCGGCGATCCCACAGGAATTCTGGCGCGAGGTCGTGGACCGGGTCGCGGCGGAGGTTCCCGATACGCTGCTGCTCGCCGAAGCATTCTGGATGCTCGAAGGGTATTTCGTCCGCACGCTGGGAATGCATCGCGTCTATAACTCGGCGTTCATGCACATGCTGCGTGACGAAGATAATGCCAAGTATCGCATGGCGATCAAGAACACACTTGAATTCGATCCGCAAATCCTCAAGCGGTACGTGAACTTCATGAACAACCCCGACGAAAAAACGGCGGTCGAACAATTCGGCAACGGCGATAAGTATTTCGGCATTGCGACCGTACTATCCACATTGCCGGGCCTGCCGATGTTTGGCCATGGACAGATCGAAGGCTTCCGTGAAAAATACGGGATGGAGTTCCGCAAACCGAAATGGGACGAGACTCCCGACGAGGGCCTGATCCACGGCCACGAGTGGAAGATCTTCCCGCTCCTTCACCGCCGATATTTGTTTGCAAATGTTGAGCAATTCCTACTCTATGACTTTTTCACTGCGGAAGGCCATGTTGACGAAAATGTCTTTGCCTATTCCAATAGTTTTCAGGATGAGCGCGGTCTGGTGATCTATCACAACAAATTTGCCGATACGCGCGGCTGGATCAAAACGTCGGCAGCGTATCTCGATAAACTCACCGGCGACTTAAAACAGAAGTCTCTTGCCGAAGGTTTGAGTTTGCCATTTGAAGGTTTTGTGATCTTCAAAGATTACGTTACACATTTGGAATATATTCGTTCGTGTGCGGAGTTGTGGGAGAAAGGTTTATACGTTGAATTAGGCGCGTACCAGCATCACGCGTTCATGGACTTTCGATTTGTGGAAAGTAGCGAATGGGAATTGGTGAATCGTGCGCTGAACGGTGCGGGTCTGGAGTCCATGCAGGCGAAGTTTGATGAGATGTTTGGTGTAAAGGAAGAAGTAAGAAGTGAAAAGGAAGAAGTTGAGCTGACAAAGAAACCGCGCAAGCAGGCGGTAAAGAAGAAAAACGCAAAACCTTTGACTTCCGCTTCGACAGGCTCAGTACAGGGGCTCAGGTCAGGCCGCAAAATGGAAAAGGAAGCCGCGAAGAAGACTGTCGTGAAGAAAACGCCTGCGAAAATAAAAACCACAGCCGAAAAGAAACGTAGAGTTAAAAAACCGGCAAAAGCGAAAGTTGTGAAGAAGAAAACAGCGAAAAAGGGACGATCCGTGTGAGTGAGCGGTGGAATCCTTACGGGAGGAAGACGCACAGGCCCGCTCTTGACGAATGCCGATTGTCTGATATACTGAAAATCAGATAATCAGACAGGAGCGAAAATGAACAACACGTTCAAAGTTCAAGTGGTTCGACGCGGCTTGATCACTCTGCCGAAGGAACTACGCGAACAAAACCGCATTGACGAAGGCGATACGCTGACCCTCATTGACCTCGGTGAAGGTGTCTTCGTGATGAGTCCGCGGCGTTCACGCGTGGATGAGATCGCCAACAAACTGGCACGTGAATGGCGGGAATCCGGCGAGACGCTCGAATCAATGCTAAAGGCATTGCGCGAAGTCCGAGCCGAATATGACTCGAAAAAGCGTTAAGGTTTTTCTGGATACCAGCGTGTTTTTTGCCGCGATCCTTTCAGCCACGGGTGGAGCGCGTAAATTATTTCTATTGGGGGAAGCAGAACTATTGGAATTGATCGTCGGTCCCAATGTCTTGCGTGAAGCAGATGAGGTCGTTCGCAGAAAAGCCCCCGGTTCCCTGCCCCTGCTGGCGCAATTATTGGAGATTGGAAAGGTGCAGACAGTCTCCGCGCCGACGCCAAAGCAAGTGGAGTCTGCTCGCAGAATAGTTGCTTATACTCCTGACGCGCGTGTGCTTGCCGAAGCCATCCGCGCGAAAGCGGACTGGTTTGTGACGCACGATAAGGAACATTTTCTAAAAGCGAAAGCAATGATCCATCTTCCTTTTGAAATCGGCGCGCCCGGTGATTTGCTTCAAAAGTTCAAGGGTAAGTTCTATCTTCCATGAATTCCCATTTCAACTTCCTGGCCCCATTTTACGATCAGGTGATCCCGTTTTCAGGGCTGGAGAAGATGCTGCGCGTATTGGATTTGCCTTATGCGGGCAGTCTCCTGGACGCGGGCGGCGGCACGGGAAGGGTAGCTTCGGCACTTCGCCCCTTTCTTGGTTCGGTTATCGTTGCCGATGCTGCGCGGGGAATGCTGGCGCAGGCGCGGCAGAAGAATCTAACCACAATATGCACCGAGACAGAGCACCTGCCTTTTGCAGATACTATCTTTGACCGCGTCTTGATGGTAGACGCATTGCATCATGTAGTGAACCAGGCCGAAACAATTTGCGAACTGTACCGCGTGCTCAAGCCGGGCGGTAGATTAGTGATCGAAGAACCCGACCTGCGGACTTTCTCGGTCAAGGTGATGGCAGTGGCGGAAAAAATGATGCTCATGCGCAGTCATTTCCTCGACCCGGCACGAATTGCAACGTTATTTCCATCCGATGCAAAGGTGAGAATTGAGGCTGAGGAGAACACGGCTTGGATTATTGCTGAAAAGTGATTGCGCTGGAAAATCCATTTTCCCATCTGCGTTCGCGGTAATGGAGCCGATTCGGAAAAATTCACATAGTATAATCATTGCATGAACGCGCGATTGCAAAAGATTGAACAGACTTGCAGGAGATATCAACTCAAGGCATTGTATGTCTTTGGCAGTCGCAGCGCGGATATGCTCCGGGCAATCAAAGAAGAACAATATCAACTTGCTCCATCTCAAAGCGATCTGGATATTGGCGTTTTATCCCATTCTCCATTTTCAATTGAAAACAAAGTCAGCCTGACGTTTGAACTTGAAAACCTTTTTGGGATCCCCGGTATTGATTTATTCCTCTTGCAGGAAGTGGACGCTTTCCTTGCGGCGAATATTATTCGCGGTGAACGTATTTTTGCGGAAGACTCCTACCTTGCGGATGAATATGAATTGTTTGTCCTTCGCCGCGCAGGGGATTTGGCAGAGTTGGAGCGTCAGCGCATGGCAATGATCTTGCAGGAGGCATAGCATGGTTCCAGGGAAAATCTCAAAAAGGGTTGTCAGCGACCGTCTCGCTTGGGTGGATAGGATGTTGAGCGAAGTTCGCGCTTTGCCTTTGGAATCCAAGCCGGAATTTATGCGGGATACCAGAAATATCTGGGCAGCGGAATCCTGCCTGCGCCGCGCATTGGAAGCTCTGTTTGACATGGGCAGGCACATCGCCGCAAAAGGATTCGGCGAAGCCGTCACGGAATATAAAGATATTGCAACCACCCTGAACAGACGCGGTGTAATCTCAACCAGTGACCTTGAACTTATGAAAAAACTGGCAGGTTATCGCAACCGCCTCGTTCATTTTTATCACGATGTGAGCGCAGATGAATTGTTTGAGATCTGTGCTTCTCACTTGGGGGATGTTGAACAAATTGCAAACAGCCTGCGTGCATGGTTGGCAAATCATCCAGATTTGTTGGATGAAACGCTGTAAAAAGCAATCGATTGGCGTGACGAAAGCCTCACTTCGACACTCCCTGCGGTCGCAGTGTTACTTCCATCCGATGCAAAAGTGAGAATCGAAACCGAGGAGAATACGGCTTGGATTATCGCGGAGAAGGAATTGGTGTAGCTATGAAGAAATGGTTCTCTTTATTTTTATTTGCAATCTTGCTCAGTGCTTGCAATTCACCGGCTGTGAACACTTCAATTCCGCCAACATTAACTGCTACTCTTCTCCCGCCAACTGAAACGCAAATCCCCACCGCAACTTCGACGCCATCACCGACTCCTGATCCGAATGCTCCCCAAGGCTATACCCGCGTTGAAAACGGTGTTTATTATTTGGATACGTCGGAAAAAGAAATCGATTACCACTATACATAGGATTCGAAGGAAAAATTATGGTTGCGGCCGTTGGGTACATTTCCATTGATGGATTTAGAAGTAACTTTTCTGCCTGCTAAATTTCTCATCAGTTCAAGCGCACAGGGGGGGCAGGACTTGGTATCGTTGTCTCATACGAATAGCACCAGTTCCAGTGATTTGCCACCAGTAACTGCTGAAGTTGAAGGGGCGCTTCTAACGCGCGTTAATGAACAGACGCAGCTTCAATTGCTACTGGATATACTCGGAAGGAATGGCGGCTCGGTAAATCTGTCGCTTATTACGTCAACGGGAGAAAAAATTTCGGTGAAACTGACTCAACAAACCACCATTATTACCGAGATAGTAGGATATTCAGATTTAGCGCCCTTGATTGGTAAAGGCGTGACCCAATGGAAAGACCCGCAAGGCGCAACATTTTTAACGACTGTAACAGGAGTTGATGCTGAAGGTATTCACGGCAAGATTGCGTTTAAAGGTGATATCCGAACGCTTACGGATGTGCAGAAAAGAAATATGATATTTGCAATTGTTGGAAATATTATAACTCGTGAAGATCAACAAATTATGTCACAAACGACCTTGTCTTACGCTTTTGCGCAAGATTCAGGTAAAACGCGTCCTTGATGGCACACAAGACGTTGGTATTGTGTATAACCCTTAGCTTTTCTAAAGATTGTTTTGCTTCTACTTTTTAGGAGTCTCACATGCAACCCAAAGGAATCTACGCACCCATTGTTACACCGTTCAACAACGATGAAACCATCAACTACGAAGTGTTGAAAAAGCTGATTGACTTCGTGCTCGCTAACGGCGTGGTCGGACTCGTGCCGGGCGGTACGACAGGCGAAGTCTACGCCTTGAGCGACGAAGAACGATCCGAGTTGTTTAAATTCGTCAAGGATTATGCCAAAGGCCGCGCCACGCTCATCGCCGGGACGAATTCCGGCGCGACGCGGGATGTAATCCGTTTTTCACAACTGGCCGAAAAACTGGACTACGATGCGTTGATGGTCGCCGTCCCGCCGTATTCGCGTCCCAACCAGCGCGAGCTGCTGGCGCATTACCGCGACGTGGCAAAGTCGGTCAGCATTCCCATCGTACTGTACAACTTTCCGTGGCGCGCCGGAACCGAGGTCGGTTACGAGGTGCTGGACGGCCTGACCGAACAGAAAAATGTGATCGGCATCAAGGAAGCCAGCGGCGAGATGGGACGCGTCTACGAGATGCGCTTGCGATACGGTGAGCGTTACCAAATGATCTGCGGCTCGGACGATGAGGCCTTGGATTATTTCCTGTGGGGCACGCAATGCTGGATCGGCGGCGCGGCTTCGTGCGCCCCGCGCCAACATGCAGAGGTGTTGAACGCCGCCCTCGCAGGCGACTTCGTCAAAGCCCGGGCGTTCATGGATAAACTCCTGCCGCTCATGCGCAACCTGGAAAACGGCGGTTACACCCAAAAGGTCAAACACGGCTGTGAACTGCTCGGCATACCGGTCGGGATTCCGCGCCGCCCGCTTTTGCCATTGACAGATATTGACCGCGTCGAGTTTGAACGAGTATTCAGAATTGCAATTTCTTAAACACAAAGGACACAACGGGCACAAAGGTTTTCAAAAGAATTCCTTCGTGTACTTCGTGTCCGTCGTGTTTAAATTTGTGAAGGGAGCAAATGATGAAACGTATCTCATATCTCGACTCACATACAGGCGGCGAGCCGACCCGTTTGATCGAAGAAGCAGCATACCTGGAACTCGGTTCCGGTTCTGTGGCTGAAAAGCTATCCCGACTGAAAACGGATCACGATAGCTTCCGCTCACAGGTTCTCAACGAACCGCGCGGGTCGGATGTGCTGGTCGGCGCGCTGCTTGTCCCACCCTCCGATTCCTCATGTCAATTCGGCGTCATCTTCTTTAACAACGTCGGCTACCTGGGCATGTGCGGACACGGCACGATCGGCGTTATTGCATCGCTTTCATATCTTGGACGAATCATCCCCGGCTCCTATCGAATCGAAACCCCGGTGGGAGTCGTCGAAGCGACCTTGCACCCCTCACCCCCGCCCCCTCTCCCGAGGGGAGAATGGAAAGAAGGGGTTAAGGACAACTACCCAAACCGTGTCTCAGTCCGCAATGTGCCGGTCTATCGCCATCTCAAACAAGTTGCAATTGAAATTGACGGGCGCACCATCCACGGCGATGTGGCCTGGGGAGGCAATTGGTTTTTCCTCGTCCACGATCACGGGCTGGATGTGAATCTGCAGAATCTCGATCAACTCACTGACTTTGCCTGGCGCGTGCGTGAAGCCTATACGCGCCAGGGTATCACCGGCGCGGATGGACATGAAGTGGATCACGTGGAACTCTTTAGCGAAACCCCGGAGGCCAACAGCAAGAGTTTTGTATTGTGTCCCGGCAAAGCCTATGACCGCTCGCCCTGCGGCACTGGCACCAGCGCCAAGCTGGCTTGTCTAGCCTCGGATGGCAAACTGGCGGAGGGGCAAACCTGGAAACAAAAATCGGTCGTTGGGAGCATCTTTGAAGGCCAGATCGAGATCCGGGATGGAAGCATCATCCCCACCATCACAGGCCAGGCATGGGTGATGGCAGAAGGTGAGTTATTGGTTGATGAACGTGACCCATTCAAGGATGGAATCCGAATTTAAACTCAATGTCATTCTCCTGATATGCTTCGGGGAGTTGACATGCAAATGAAGGGTATCTCCATGGCAATCAAAACAGACATTCTCATCATCGGCGGCGGTTCGATCGGATTGAACTGCGCCTATCATCTTCTGAAATCGGGGCGAAAAGTCACCATTCTTGAATCAAAGGAAATTGCAAAAGGCAGTTCATCCGGCAATGCAGGACATATCGTGCCGAGCCACATCGTGCCATTGGCCGCACCGGGCATCATCGGCACCGCCTTGAAATGGATGCTCGACCCGGCGAACAGCCCCTTCGGAATGAAGATCAGCCTCGACCCTGCATATCTTGCGTGGCTGATCCGATTTGCAGGTGCATGTAGCGAAGCAAATGTCAAACGCGCCATCCCGCCGCTGAATGCACTGGGGCAATTAAGTTACACAAATTTTGCACGCCTTATCGCTGAAGAGAAGTTCGATTGCCATTACCAGCAAACCGGTTTGTTGTTTTTATACAAGACCCGGGAAGCCTTCGAGGGCGGCAGGTATGAAGCAGAAACCCTGCACCAAAACGGCCTGCCCGCCGAAGTTTTGGATAAGGAGGCGGTACATCAGCGCGAACCGACCGCCCTGCCCGAGGTGATCGGCGGCGTGCATTATACCGGTGACGCATCGTTGAACCCGGCGCGGTTTTTGGAACTGCTGGCAAAACGTGTACGCGAATTAGGCACGGATATCCGTGAAAACACTCCGGTCACCGGTTTTGAGATCCGCGATCAAAAGATCCATATCGTTCACACTGCTAACGAAGATTTTGAACCAGAACAAATAGTGCTTGCCGCTGGAGCCTGGTCGCCTACTGTCATGCGCGGATTGAACTTGAATATACCGATCCAACCTGCGCGCGGTTACAGCCTGACCATGTCTGCGACGAGGACGATGCCGCGGCAGGCATTACTGCTCGGTGAGCGCCGCGTGGCTGTCACGCCAATGGGCGATTTGTTGCGCTTCACCGGCCGGCTCGAGTTGAGCAACCTGGATACAACACCCAATCCAAAACGTATCACGGGCATCGAGCGCGGGGTGCGTGAATATATTCAATTGGATGAAAAACTTGCCATTCAAGAGACCTGGGCCGGCCTGCGTCCCACCACACCGGACGGAATGCCTGTCATCGGAATTTCACCTAAATACAAGAACTTGATCCTTGCCACAGGTCACGCCATGCTTGGGCTTTCCCTCGGTCCCGCCACCGGGCAAATCGTTTCAGAACTCGCCAATGGAAAAGCAACGGTGTTTGACATTTACCCCTTGAGACTGGAACGATTTAATTAAGCTGCGGCTGCAGATTAGCAAATAGAACAAAAATCTACTGTCCCGAAATGGATGCCGGTCCAGGTTGAGGATGGTTATCCAGAATCAAAGGTGGAAGTGGTGTTTGGTTGAAATCAAAGTCGAGACTCAAATCGCCCAGAATTGAAACATCCTCACGCACTGTTGGGCGCGGGTCGGGACGGCCATCGGTCGCCGGATTGATGCGTTGACTGTTTAGGAAAACATCCTCAATGAACTTGACATACGCATCGTGGCTCAAGACCTGGTGATCAATGGTACCTTTTTTAGCGTACGGGCTAATCACGATGCCGGGCACTCGCAAGCCATATCCATTTTGATCCACTACAGGCGGAACAACATGATCGTAAAAACCGCCCCAATCGTCCCACGAAAGGAAAATCGCAGTGCTGTCCCAATCGGGGCTTTGCATCACACTATTAATAAGACGCGTGACATAATTCTGCCCAACACTGATCAGTGCCGGTGGATGTTCGCTGTTAGCCCCATTCGGGGTAATCCAGCTTACATTGGGTAAATTCCCTGCTTTGGCATCCTTGAAAAAATTCTGCGTGCTGGTGATATTCGCCAGTTGATCATCCTGCCTGACCGTATCAAAAAAGGGCAGGGGATTCCAAATGCCGGGTGTATCCGCGCTCTGGCGCACAGGGGGACAATCCGCCGCGTCATTTGCACAATCAGGTTGGGTGCCGGTTGAAACATAATATTTCCAGCTAACGTGGTTTTTGAAAAGCAAATAGGTCAAATCAGTCCAGGCATAATCCGGCCGGATACCACTCGGAGGCTTTCCTGCCAGGCTAAAATCCGGGGGAAAATCAGGGCTTTGTAAAGCATTGACACAGCTCATCGGGTCACTTGCCTTGCTGCATTTCGCTGACCATTCCGAAACCATGAAGAGATGAGCAGGTAAGCTCCATGATGCATTCGGTTCAAACAATTGATCCTGCAAAACAAAATTTTCCGCATATTTCCAATAATTGGGAATCTCACGGGCATCATGCCAACCCATTACGTCCGTACCGCCGCCACCGCAATTCGGATCGTCAGTACTCTCACAACCCGCCTTATTACTTTCCGCTTGTACAATAAAACCATCCATCTTGCCGCCATTAACATCAGCAGTGAAATTATTAACATCATGAGGGCCGCCAAAATTCTTGTCAGAAGGATCATGGAAGGGATAAATACAATTTCCAGTCTTCGGATCATTCAAACAAACGGTGAATTTTCCACCGGCGCGCGGCAGGCCATCTGCGCCTGGATAAGTACCGAAGTACGAATCGAAGGAACGGTTTTCCTGCATGATGATGACAATGTGCTGGATCTTATGAATGCCTTGCAGTTTGGATGATAACCCGCCCTGCCATAACGATGAAAACGAAGAACAGCCGCTAAGCAGCAAACATAATAAGAAGATAATCCATGAGCGATATATTTTGTCCACAATTCCTCGATTTTCCTTGCCGGTCAATATTCAGGTGATTTTTATTAAAGCTGCAAACAAAGTATAACATGCGGGGATATCTGCATGGCAAGATTTTCGAATATCAACAAGATGGTACCGCCGGCCATTTTTCTAATAAGATCGTTAACTCCCACCCATTGACAAAACGAATAAAGAAGTGTAAAAAGATACCGACTAGTCGGTTTGTTAGCCATTTTCCACACCTCTTCCGTTCCCGACACGCCGGAGAGGGAAATCGAGTTGAACCATGCAGCAACGCAGCGAAGAGACGCACACACGGATCTTGGAATCCTCTGTCAAATTATTCTCCACTCGCGGTTTCAATGCCGCCAGCGTGGATGACATTTGCGCGGAAGCCGGGATCAGCAAGGGCGCGTTCTACCATCATTTTGAAAGCAAGCAGGCGCTTTTCCTGGCATTATTGGATGGCTGGCTGAAAATCATTGACACAGCCATCGAAGCCTCAAAAGACAAAACCGCGCCCGAAACCTTCATGCAAATGACGGAAGCTTTCCCGTATATTTTTGAAACGGCAGGGGATCATTTGCCGATGTTCATGGAATTCTGGCTGCAGGCCAGCCGCGATGAAAAGATCTGGCAGGCCAGCATCGCGCCCTATCGCCGCTATCACAAATATTTCACATCACTGATCAAGAAAGGCGTGGATGAAGGTTCATATGTCAATGTGGACCCGCAGATCGCTTCGCGCTTGATAATCTCGGCGGCGATGGGATTGTTATTGCAGAGTCTGCTCGACCCGAAAGGTGCAAATTGGGAAAAGGTGGGGCGCGAAAGCACCACCATGCTGTTGAATAGTTTGATCAAGAAATGAGGCAGGTAGAATGATTTTAGTTACTGGTGCCACAGGTCACATTGGCAATGTACTGGTTAGAAAGCTGGTCGAACGTGGTGAAAAAGTCCGGGTGTTGATCCTGCCTGGAGAAAGCCGCGCCCCGCTGGAGGGCTTGAACATCGAAACGATGGAAGGCGATGTGCTCGATATCTCTTCCTTGTTCAAAGCGTTGAAAGGTATACGCGGGGTCTTTCACCTGGCAGGCATCATCTCGATCATGCCCGGAGAGAATCCCATAGTGCGCAAAGTCAATTTGGAAGGCACGCGCAACATGATCCAAGCCGCGAAAGAAATGCGCGTGAGGAAACTGGTGTATACGAGTTCGATCCATGCCATCCAGCGCATTGAAGACGGCACGATTGATGAACGCCTGCCGTTCGATCCGAAGAATCCCTATGGTGAATATGACCGTTCCAAAGCCGAGGCAACGCTCGAAGTTCAGAAAGCCGCCGGCGCCGGGCTGGAGGCAGTGATTGTTTGCCCAACCGGCGTCATCGGCCCATACGATTTCCGCGGCTCGATGATGGGTTCCGTCATCCACGATGCAGCCTTTGCCAAACCGACTCTCTATGTGGATGGCGCATATAACTTTGTGGATGTGCGCGACGTAGCCAATGGGATGATCGCCGCCTTTGAAAAGGGCAGACGCGGCGAAAGCTACATCTTATCTGGTGAGAAGATTTCTGTGCGATATTTGCTCGAAACGGTGCGCGAGATCACGGGAATACATTTTTTCCAAATGAAGGTGCCTTTCAACCTGGCGGAATTCGCGGCGCGGTTTACGCCGTGGTATTACCGGAAGTCAAAAGCCACACCCCGTTTTACACCCTATTCACTGGAAGTCCTCCAAAGCAATTGCAATATCAGCCATGCGAAGGCCACGCGCGAACTGGGCTATCGCCCGCGCACGATCTATGAGACCATTGCGGATACCGTGAAATGGTTCTTTGAGAATCGTCCCTTGCTGTCCAACAGCTAAAGGAGAGAGACATGAAAATCGTTACGGACTGTGCTGCCGATATGTCGGCAGAAGAGCTGAAGGAATTGGGCATCGAACAGGCGCCGCTTTATATTCAATTTCCAGAGGGCGAGGTCAGATCAACCGATATTTCCGCAGACGCCTTCTATGACCGGCTCGAAGCGATGAGACCCAATGTCCCCACCACCGCCATGCCTTCCAGCGGATTGTTTGCAGACATCTATCGCAAGATTGCCAGGTTCGATAAGAATATCTTTTCGCTGCATGTTTCATCCGGCCTGAGCGGAACGATCAATGCGGCACGCGCAGGCGGCGACGAGGCCAAACCCGAAGCGAATGTTGATTTCTGGGATACGCTGACCCTCTCCGGCGGAGAGCGTTTTCAGGTTATTACCGCCGCGCTGGCCGCAAAAGCGGGCTGGACAATGCACGCCATTCAGGAGCGGCTGGCAAAAATCCGGGAGAAGACCGAAGTCATTTACACGCTGGATACACTGGATTACCTGATGCGGGGCGGTCGCATCGGACGCGTCAAAGCGATGGCCGGTGCTCTGTTCCATCTCAAGCCTGTCATCCGCGTCGACACGGACGGCAAATACAGCACGGTCACAACCGCGCGCACCATTGGCAAAGGCATGACGGCCATCTCGGACCATCTTTACAACCTGTATGCCAACGCCCCATTGTGGGTCACTATTTTGCATGGACGCTTTGCCGATAAAGCCGAAGCCTTGTCCATTGAACTCAAGGATAAATTGAACATTGCAAAACTTGAAGTGATGCGCATCTCGCCCGTGCTGGGAGTCCATACCGGGCCGGGCATCGTGGGCGCGGCCGTCCTGCCTTTGGAAATGGTGAAGGATTTGATGTAGAGGGAGCCGTGCAGTATCTGTTCCATACCCAAATACCCATTCCGTGGTTACTTGAAGACGTTCTAACACTCGCAATCACACTACTTATATTCATCTTTGTGATCCAAAAAAGCAAACATCCTGTTGTTGCGCTGTTGGAGGGGTTTGCATTTGTCTTTCTCTATGCAAGCATCTACGAAAATTTCGCGGTGGTACAAGGCTGGTATGTATACGGCAAGTCCCTGCTGATGATCGGTGATGTACAGCTTTCGATCCCGCTGATCGAAATGGACGTGGTCATCACAACCCTGTGGCTATTGGAAAAAATGGAAATCCCAACCTGGTGCAAACCCTTCATCGTTGGGCTTTTCGGTATGTTGCAGGATTTCACCATAGATCCCGTGGCGGTGAGGCAGGTATTCACCGTTCAAAGTGTTACTTCCGGCAGGTGGTCATGGATTCTCCAAGCGGGCATGGTAAACATATATAACATTCCGGTCTACAACTTTTCCGGCTGGATGCTTATCCTGGCATACGCAACAATCTTCATTTTGATCGGCCGCTGGTGGTTTAAACGCTCTGGATACAAGCCAGCCGTTGGATATGCGTACCCTTTCCTGGCGATCCTTCTGGCGTTGATTACTCTGGTTACTCCCCTTTCGCAACTGATGCTATGGCTCGGGCCTTTCTTCCAAAAAGGCAGTCAGGCAGAATGGGCAATGCTTGGGTTCCATCTCATTGTGCCAACCATGCTTCTGGCTGTCTTCTGGAGGGGAAGGATGAAGCAGGCTGTTACGCTAAAAAACGATCTGCCAATTTTTGCGGTAATCATCCTGTTCCATCTGGCAGACATCTTATTCGCCATCTCAGCGGGGTTTACAAACATCCTTTGGCTAATTCTATCAGTCAGTCTCATCCATATCGCTTTACTTGGGCTGATATGGTACGCGGGTATAAAGGTGAGAGACATTCGAGTAACCTCAACGCTTTTGTCTGAACCATGAAGAACGATTTCCAAAATAAGACTGCAGTCATAACAGGTGCCTCTTCAGGAATCGGTGAAGCCACCGCGCGACGCCTCGCTTCGGCTGGATTGCAAGTGACGCTGGTCGCACGGCGAGTGGAGAGATTGCTGAAGTTGAAAAAAGAGATCGAGGCCACAGGAGGAAAAGCAAAGGTTATCGCGGCTGATCTATCCCTGGAAGCAGATCGTTCCCGTATGTTCGAGACCGTGCAAGCAGAGGGCGGTGCGGATGTTTTGATCAACAACGCTGGCTTCGGCTGGTATGGATATTACAACAATATGCCCTGGGAAACCGCGCGTGAGATGCTGGAAGTAAACATCGGTGCGGCGGTTCATCTTACTTCGCTGTTTCTACCCGAAATGCAGAAACGGGATCGAGGACACATCATCAATATCGGGTCAATTTCCGGAAGCATTCCAAGTCAGGGCATTGCCATCTACAGTGCCAGCAAATCTTTTTTGGATGCATTTACCACCGCACTTTATCGCGAGACACGCGGCACCAAGGTGCATATCAGCGTGGTGCGCGTGGGGCCGGTCATCACAGAGTATTGCGAAACAGCACTGCAACACGAGAATGGCGGACACGTTCCCACCGAAAGAATGGGGGTGACGGCTGAACATGTGGCACAAAGGATCTGGCAATTACTTTTACATCCCAAGAGAGTTATCTACATCCCGCGCTGGCTAAGCGTTACACCGTGGGTGGAATTATCTTTTGGATGGCTGGAAGATTGGATTGGGCCATTGTTGCTCAAGCGGAAACAGACATAAAACAAAGAACGCCTCTGCGAATAGAGGCATTCTTTGTAGAAATTCGTTTTTATGCTGCTGCACGTTAAGCGGCTGGATGTGCATCATAATCTGATCGGAGAATGTCTGCGTTATCACCTCATAAGACAAGGAAATTCGGCTTAGATGCTTTCGGGAGGATCGCTCAAGAAGCGATCGGTCAGCAAAGAATTAATTTTCGGCACGGCCAGATAAACCGCACAAGCCAGCAACATCCCACTGGCTATCAGGAATAAAGCCAGGATATTCCAGCGCAGCATCACACCGGCAAGCGCCTGAGACAACGGCATCAATCCCAGATTGGCAAGCAGGATCATGCTCATGATACGTCCGAGCATTTCCTTCGGAGTATTCCGCTGCAAACCGGTAATCAACACAATGCTGAGGTACCCGTTAAGTATTCCTATCAGGAACATATCCGCAACCGCGATCCCGGTCCCATGAATCCAAGCCAGCGCGCCCAGCCCAAGGCCCAGCAGCGCAAACATGATCACCATAAGTACCTTCATCAATTTCTGTGATAGTTTAGGTAAGGCGCCGGAGAGGATGATACCCAACAAGTTGCCGCCTGCAAAACCGGAAAGGATCAAGCCGTACGCCGCGGCGCCTTCAGGGAAGCGTGAACTGGCCAGATAAGGCACACCTACGATGATCGGACCGCCAAAGGCAAAGTTGGCAACCGCAATCAGGATCAACATCGCACGCAAGGCGGGATCCTTGAACATAAAAACAATGCCGTCGCGAATGGATTCCAACACGCTGACTGATCCTGAGGTCTTCGAGGCAATGGCTACTCCACCGGCTTTCATCATCCACAAAGTAATCACTGAAACAATGAAGGTGAAGGCATCGAAGGCCATCGCTAAGGCGACACCATTTTTTACATCACGGGATGCAGCAATCATTACTCCGGCAAGGGCTGGGCCTACAAACCCGATCAATCCCACACTCCCCTGCATCACTGAGTTCCCAGCCTGGAGATCCTCCGAAGGAACAAGGTGCGGCGTCATGGACATCGAAGCCGGTTCGAATGCGCCCGAGACAACTCCCGCCATGAAACTATAAACATAGATCATCCAAATCTGTAAAGTGCCCGTCAACACCTGCGCCGCCAGCAAAGCCGAAATGAAAAGCCGGATGATATCGGAAATCAGCATCACCCGGCGCGGCGAAATCCGGTCCGTAATTGCGCCGCCGATCAAGGTAAAGACCGCGCGCGGAATCCCCCCCACTGCCAGAACGATGCCGAGCGCCAGAGGATCGCCGGTCATTTTCAATATCAGCCACGACATGGCAATAAAATGGAATTGATCGCCGAGCAGGGATGTGCTTTGCCCGATCCAAAGCAGGAGGAAATCGCGTATCGCAAGCACGCGTTTCATGGGATTGGTGGATACAACAGGTTGAACAATGGATTCGGTCATTAACACACCTTACGCAAAACGTCCCGAAGGTTTCTGTAATTCAAGCCGGGGGGTGCTCAAACCTTCGGGATGGTGCGTAACATCAGTAAATAAAATATTATCCGTCATTCCTCGTCCCAGCGCTCTTTATTCCACATAAATCTCGACGTGCTCGCCATCCTCGTCATCGGTGACGTCAATGATCTTGCCGGTCACGCCGGCATGCAAGGCATCCATTACCGACGACATATCCACGCCCTCCACTTCGGGCGCAAAATGAGCGCCGATCTTCAAGCCGGCATCAATCAGTCCCAGGGGTATCTGGACAGCGGCTTTCGAGCGCCCGGTTGCGATATCCGTAACGCGGATGCGCAGCCAGCGTCCTGCGCCAGCGGATCGATTCAGATTCCCTGCACCAGAGCGGCGCCCCTCACTCAAGGCGGCCAGCAATTTGGAGCCGTCTTCCGCGCTGATCTTGCCCTCCTCGATCATCTTCAAAATCTTCATACGTTCTTCTGCGTTTGCCATGGGTTCCTCTCCTATCCGATATAAACCTGGACACGATCACCGTGCTCGCCTTCATCCACATTCACGATCAACGGTTCTTTCGACGATATGCCCTTCGACAACAATTCAACGATCTCATCCACGTTGGCCTGCCGCAAACCTTCAATGTTATGCCCGAAATTACGCAGGAACCAGCTTGCCAATCCCAGTGGAAGCGGGAATCCAAATGTGATGTGGTGCGGCCATTCATCTCCCGCCTGTTCCACATTCACATATAACCAGCGCGAGGTCTGGGAACCTGCGAACAGTGCAATCATCAGAATTCCCAGCAAAAGCGGCAGCCACGCGACGTAAAACCAGAATCCGTAATTTGACGCATTTACCAGGGTGTACATCCAATAAGCAGAAAGCACGGTAATCAACACGCCAATCCACATTGGGATTTGCCAGAGGCGATGGGCCCGTCGTGCCACTTCTTCAAATTCAGGCGCGGGCGTTTTCCTGGAATCTGATCCCGCTTCAGACCCGGATGAAGAAGCAGGCGCGCCTGTCCCGAGCCTAGACGAGGGAGCTTCGATGATCTCCATCTCCACCGACGATTCATCCAGGGCCTTCATCAACTTCATGGCTTCATCCGGATTGATCTTTCCATCCTCGACCATCTTGAGAATCTGCTGCCGCTCTTCAGAAGACATCACTCACCTCCTTCAAGCGCCACCAGCAATTTATCCGCTTCTTCGGAGGTGATCTTCTTCTCCTGCAGCATCTTCAGAATGGTCATGCGTTCCTCGTCAGAAACAGGTGGATTTGTGTTTTCCATACCCGAAGTATTCAAGCCTGCATTCCAGCGGGGTGGGGCTGGAGGGCGCGGCGGAATGGGGACTCCGGGATAATGCATCCTAAGATCCAAATGCTCTGAATGGGCGTGACTCAATTTTCGCTCTGTTTCGCGCAGTTTCCGATCGGCCCGCCGCATGGCTTCATTGACCTTGCGTTGGATTTTTGCTGAAACCTGCGAGCTGACATCACCTCTTTGTGCGCCCATCGTAAGCTTCTGGACATTTTGGGTTTGGGTCTCGCCGCCGATCACTCCCTCCAGCGAAACTTGACCCATCATGTTTTGCAGCATCACATCGCCGCCAACGAAAGACAGTTCGACATCACCATCCAGGTTTTCTATTTTCAGATCACCGCCCACATAACTAATGGTGAGGCTTGCCCCGCGTGGCAGGGAAACGTTCAAATCGCTTCCGCACGATAGGGTGATATCATCTCCATCCTGCTCGAGGAGAGGCGAATCATCACTGCGGGCTTCGAGGTCAGTGCGTTCCCAGCCCTGGACCGCCAGGTCGCCGCCCACGTTGGTAATTTCAATTTGAGGTTTCGAGCCCACGGACAAAGTTTGAGTGGTCATGGTTACTCCTCGCCGCGCAGCAGGCGCATGGCATCTTCGGCCGAAATCTTGCCGGAATCCAAATCTTCAAGAACAGAGTGCCGTTTCTCTTCGCCGACATCCAGCGATTCATCCTTGCCGGGTTCATAGCCCATGGCACGGATGGTTTCCAGCAGGCGATTTCGAATGGTCGGATAGGACAAGTTCAATTCCTCCTGCATGCGATTGATTCGGCCTTCGCACCGGACAAAAGTTTTGACAAATTCGATTTGTTCGGCGGTCAAACCGGGAAAGGCGCTGTTTTCAAAACGCCCTTCGATGACTGTATCGCAGGTATCACAATGATAACGAGCGACCCACAAGTTATCGCCGCAGACAGGACATACATTCAAAGATGGTTTCATGTTCACCTCATGGATGGAGATAAAGTTATAGACTTCAAATCGTCGTCATGCTCTTTCATCGAATTCCCGAGGGCGATAAAGCGGTCCCCAAGATGCTCTAAAATATCCTGGTACCAATCCGGTCTCTTTACCTTCGCGTCAGTCAGCACTACATCCAACTCATCCTTTAAATAGACGTGGTCGCGCTGGTGCACTGCATAATCATCATTGATTCTGTCATAGTAAAACATAATTCTCTCCTTTCTCTCACTCTCTATTTCATTTTTCAACATTATATTCAATATCTTTATTTTGTCAATAGTAATTATTAAGTTTATTAATATGTTACTTTATATTTACAAGTAATAGTTATGTTTTTTAATAATCTACGCCAAAAATACCTTCCAAAGACTACAAAAATATCAATCTGGTGAACAAAAGGTGCCTAAAAATCTTGACATCGAACGCATGTTCAGGTATCATTCATAGCACAAATGAGCGATTATTGATTCCAAGATAAGGAATCGCTTTCGTTCAGGAGGCACAAATGATGATGGTTCGAAAAAGCAAAGGATTGGGTGAACGCCACCTAAAAATTCTGGGCTTCATCCAGGAATATCAGCACAAGTATAAGCACCCGCCGTCAATACGCGAGATCGGTGAAAATTGCAATATTTCATCCACATCGGTAGTGAACTATTACCTTGATCAACTCGAGAAGAATGGCTACATAGAACGGGATCGTAAAATTTCGCGCGGCTTACGTGTGATCGGTCCCAACGCTACTGTGGATACGTTACGAATTCCCATTCTTGGCCCAATTGCCGCAGGCCTCCCCCTCCCTGAACTTCAACCGGGAGTTAATTACCTGACCGATAATGAAGCAAATGCAGTGGATGTAGCCCGTAACCTCCTGCCTGCCAAAGATAAAGGCTCAGACCTATACGCGCTGGAAGTAAAGGGAGAATCCATGATCGACGCCATGATCAACGATGGCGATATTGTTGTGATGAAGCGCGCCGCAGAGGCCCGCAACGGCGAGATGGTGGCTGTATGGCTGCCGCGGGACAATGAAGCAACTTTGAAGTATTTTTTCAAGGAAAAAGATCGTTATCGCCTCCAGCCCGCCAACCCAACCATGAAGCCCATTTATATCAACAAAGATGAGCCCCTGGAAATCAAGGGCAAGGTGATTATGGTGATCCGAAAAGTTGAGATGGTATCGTAACCCATAAGAGATCAAAAAATCAGGCTCTGCACGGAGCCTGATTTTTTGTTGCTACTTAAGTTTCACATGTCCTTTTTGGGATGCAGAACTCGACTGCCCTGCAAACTTTATACGGCCTTTTTGGGTTCCGCGGTTGAGAGTCCGCGATCCAAAATTGATCAGTAGTGGCACACACAGCAATACCAGCAAAACGAGCAGGATACCGCCAAACAACATCCAGTTCTGGCCCGCGACCTCAGGCAGAACGCCGCCGGGGTTGTATTGTGCTTGTGCCGTAACTGTACTACTGTTCAGACTCACAGAGAGTGCGCGATTCACGCCATCCCGCAAAGTCTGGGGGGAGGTGTACGTCAGAGCATACTCATTTTGCAGAGCGGTCCCGTATTGCTGAAATATGGATGCCAGCTGGGAGGGATCAGGTTCATACGTATAGAACCCTCCTGCACGTTGGGCGAGGGATTTCAAACCGGTTTCGTCAATGCCCAGGAGGCTATGAACATCCTGAGGATTGCCCAATCCGATCGTGGAGATGGTCAACCCGCCTGGGCCGATGGCGTTAATAACAGCATCCGCATTACTCTTACTGCGATTATCCAAGCCGTCGGTCAACAGTAGGATTGCCTTGCGACCCTCAATATTGGCGAGCAATTGTTCGGCGCTTGTTAGCGCGTCGAACATGGCAGTATCAGTGCCCGATTGGAGCGAGTCAATTGCCTCGGTCAGCGCCTCATGATCGGTTGTAATCGCCTGCACTATGGTTACATGCGTATCAAAGGCAATTACTCCAGCCTGATCGCCGGGGCGCATTCGATTCACATACGCATCGGCGGCCGTCTTTGCTTGAGTCAATTTATTGGCAGTCGCCATGCTTCCTGATACATCGATCACAAGCAGAGTGGTCAATTGACCGGGGCCTTTTGCCTGGTTCTTCCCGCCACTGACACCGGCGGCTGTAGTTTTCATCACCTGGCCGTTTTCAAAGATTTGAATGGTGTTGGGTTCAACACCAACCGGCTGTCCGCTGCCATCTGTCACCGAAACATAGACGGTAACTTGAGGAAACTTGGAATTATCAACCTGTGTAATTCGGATCTGCGGTGCCGGCACCGGGGTTTGAGCAAGAACCCCGGCTGTATACCACAATGTCAACACGAATAACAGGCCAAGGGTCAAAAGGAAACGGGGAGTTTTTCGCATGACTACCTCTTTTCGTGATAGACCATCTCGGTATTGCCCATGCGAATCTTTTGTCCATTGGTCAGGCGGGCAAGTTCGATCTTTTTGTTATTGATAAAAGTTCCCGAAAGGCTCATATCTTTGACACTAAACTGTTTGCCATCTCCTGTCAGCATGGCATGTTGCGGAGCGATATCGGGATCGGGCAGGACGATTTCCGACTTCAAAGCCGAACTGCCAATGGCAATTGACGGTCCGCCGGCGTGCATGAACTTATCGAGAATGAACTCGGTGCCTTTGAGTTTGCCTGAAGTTACTTCCAGCCAGGCGCGCGCGAGCAACACCACGATGAGGGAAATAAACGCTCCCACACACGCGCCAAGCAGGATGAGGCCGGATGCCTTTCCGGTCAGCGGGTCCTTGAGCAGGTTATGGACTCCTTCAAGCAAAACTCCGCCGAGGGCGCCGCCGATCAACCCGCCAAGCATTCCTTTCCAGATCTGGCTCCTGCCAACCAGGCCTTCCGCCAAACCGATCAGCGCTCCAAATATGCCCCAGCCCAGCGCGCGGCCAAAGGTACCCGCGCCCACGGATTGAAACAGGAATTCACTGAGCGGCAGGCCAATCGCGCCGGCCACGAGTCCCAAAAGGCCGCTGACAACCCCGGCCTTTATAGCCTGGATGATATTAAGGGTCATCAAACCTTCTGTGATTCCAATAAAGAGGCCGATGCATAAACCGACCAGCGCACCGACCACGGCTTCGCTCATGTACAAGTTGGAAGTAAATGATAAGCCAAGCATATTGCTCACCTGCCAGCCGATCAAACCGCCAATCGCACCGAGCACTGCATAGAAATATGTTCGCATTCGTCTACTCATTCCTGGTTTCTCCTTTCTCTTCTTCAAACTGTTTCAGGTTGTTCCAATAAACCATACTGCGGCCATAATTGCCATCCAATTCATAGAAACCAAAATAACGGGTTGGATCCAAAATACCGCTTTTTTGACGGATAAAAAAACCACCGATCGCCGATACGGGTTCGACCACAAGCGCAACCTGCCAGGGTTCCGGAAAGAAATTGCTATGCAGCCACGTATCATAATGGGAAAGAAAAACACCCATACTGGGATGCGTGTGATACCATCCCACGATTTTTAGCCCCTTGTAATTGGCATCCATCTGGTCATGGATATCCACCAAACTCTGTTGGGTAAACGTCAGATATACACTGCCCTGGCGGGTATGCCGCGCCGGCAGGGCATGCTCCACCACAATGAACTGCCCGTTGTTTTCATCGTTACACCACTGCCCAATCAGAACGCCGCCCACTTCATTTTTTATGTCGCTGACGGAGTGGACACAAATACGGCTGTACGTCTGCTGGGTCATAAATACGGATACCAACGGCTGAAGATCGATCTCATCGTAGGGTGAATTCCAGCGGCTTGCCCTTTTGGTGGGAAGCGAGGTTGTGATCGGTTGGGTCATATCGGATGCCAAAACACGGATTCGAGGGGTGGAGGCCATAAAAATTGATATTGAGCCTACGGCCCGCCTTGCCCAATGGCAAGGCGGGCGAAGGGGCTAAATTTATCCTGCCGTTACATCGGCAGTCATCATCAGCCGGTCGTTCTGCGGAATGCCGGCTGCGGAAAGAGTTTCTTCCTCTTTCAGCTCACGGCCCAGCGCCTTGCTATCCAAACGATAAGACATGGCGCGTCCATCCGGACCCGTAACGGGCAATTCCAATGACGTGGTCAACTCCGGGATCAATTCTTTCACCGGTACATCATTGGGTACCTCGGCATTGCGAGTGCCTCCTGATGGAAGAACAATGGTGACGGGAACATCTGACATGGGTATCTCCTTTCTAAAATTGGACGAACTTGACTTGCAAACCGGTCTGCGTACGATATCTGCGCGCAATGCGGAAGAATGGCTACTTGATTCGGATTTTCGATTTTGGCTTCACAACCTTCGGTGAAGTTGACATTTTACTGGTGGACAACGGACTGGACAATTTGATGCCCGGCTTTTTATGAGCCTGCTTGTCATCCTGTTTGCCCGCGCCAAGTTTGACACGCTCCGGACGCATCAACTCACGCGTATCCACTGGGAACGCATTGGGATGGGTCTTGCGGTACTCCCGTGACCAGCGCGCTGCCTCCGGATCCCACGGGAACGGAGGTTTGGTGGGGTCATCGTGGAAATTTTTGTATTGAAGCATTTCGCCCAACATGATCACAAGGCGATCCAATGAACGGCTGGCCGTCCACCACGCGGCATCTATACATACTGTCCCATTGAGGTGATTGATGTTGGGATGCCAGATGGGTGTCAGCCATTTCATGCCCGGCCAACGCTGAGGGTATTGATTATGGAGATAGATTTCAACCTGATGGTGGTCGCTGAACTGCGGATTGCCCTGGCGATCCACTGTGGCAATGCTCCTGCACTTGAAGGTTACGATATAGCGTTCGGGCGGCAGGTTGGGCCGCGGCGATTGAGCGACAAAGGAAATCATATCGGTACGGGAAGCAAGCTCCTGCATCAACTCATAGTCGCCGCGCAAACGCCTCATACGCGGACTTTCTGCAACCACATTCGATCCGGCACCAGCCGTTATATCCGCAGTCAGTATTAATCGGTCATTGTCCGGGATTCCGGCCGCGGCCAACGTTTCATTTTCATTCAACTCGCGGCCAAGAGCTTTGCTATCAAGCCGGTACATCATGGGCCTTCCATCCGGTCCGATCGTCGGCAGTTGCAGCAGCGATGTAAATTCGGCCATCAAGTCATGGACTGAGACATCGTCCGGAACTTCGGCGGCACGTGCGCCGCCGCTTGGCAAAACGATCGTCACATTCAAATCAGGCATGGCATTCTCTCCAAATCAAGTATTGAGATGCGGCACCTGGCAGGCACCGGTGATATCCCAGCAATCTTTATGGTGCAGGGCATGGCATACTTCGCATTCCACCACACCGCGGGGATCGTTTCGTTTTACTTCTTCCAGGCAGTATGGACAGCGATGTTCCTCGTAAACTGCCAGTTGAATCTGCGGCTTTCGCTGTAATGGATTCCATCGCCTGGAGCGGACCGGTTTGACCGAACCTGAAGCAGTGGATGTGGAGACCAACGGGCGTTCGCTTCTTTTTTTCCGTACTTTGGGTTTTGCATTCGAACCCCGAAGCTGAATCTTCGGAAAGGTGAAGCGCGGCAGGATGTTGGTATGTGGCACGCGTGCCGGCTTGCGAGTTCGCCCGGAAGGAGCCACGGAAGTTTCAACCGCGCGGGGTGAGGAGTGTTTCCACGCCCGCAAGACGATCCACGATATATCCATGACAATCACGAGGTAGGCCGCTGACAGCCAGTCCATTGGACTGTTCTTGATTTGCAAAGGTAATTTCAAGGGGATGTGCAATTGAGACAGCCAATTTACTGAAAAAAATCTGACAACGGAAAACACGATCCCGCTTTTCCCACCGGTGAAATAGCCCAGGACCAGCAACCCGATCACCGCCAGCGCAGCGCAGACAAGACCTTGAACGAACCAGTTCCGCTGTTTTAAGACGACGCGCACCGCAAGTCCGGCTGCCACACCGAGGGTGGCGTCTGCAAAAATATTGAACATCAACAACGGAAAATCGGCTTTATGCCGGAACAGGATGACCAGGCCAAGAGCCAGCGCGATAACCAGCAGGATGAGCAAAATCAATTTGCGGCCCAGATGCCATCTTTCGGAGTTTGAGTTAGAGTCGAAACTCATCGTTCGCACAGCCATTCTGATGCCCGAACTCATCCGCGCAACTTAACATGCCCGTGCGCGGAATGGACAGACGGATTCTTGATTCTCACCGCGTTCCGTGAGTCCGGGAATTCGACTTTTTCTTTGATGCGGACTCGGCCCTGCAGTTGGGGTTGGACGGTGATATGCGTTTGTTCAAAGTGGCGGAAGTGAAGCGCCTCCGGCAGATCGCCAGTCAGTTCATAAAAGCGATACTGTACACCGTTATGGGCGCGCACAATGTGTAAGGGCGGAATACCGACACTGGATAGCGTGCGATGCAGGAAGTTCTCCTCGCCTGAAATAATATGCGTCAGGGTCGATTCACGCAGTATGCCGCAGGTCGGACAATGTCCGGCTTCAAAAGAGACTTCACTCAACGGCTTGAGAATATGTTCAACCGTATGGTCAATTGGGCACTCCAGGGAAGTGATCAGTTCCTGATCCAGTTCGATCATGGCGTCCGGCCCGAGATCGGCACGCGCGATGCGCAAAAGATCTGCAAGTGTGGTGCGTTCCGCCCGGGCAGGTAATTCGGTGATGTCGCCATACGTCCAATGGCTTTCACAATCGTCACGCGGCGAATAGGCCGTTGTATGCATTTCATTGACCAGGCCGTTGTAATGCACAACCTTACCCGCTTCGACCGGCAATCCATTGATCAGCTTAAGGGCTTCCTGCGACTGCATCCCGCCGATGATCGAAGCAATTGTCGGCGTCGTCGGGACTTTGCCAAGCAAAATATTTTGTCGGGCAAGCAAGGGGCAGGAATATCGCGCCGAGAGATCGCGCAAAGCCTGCTCCGTCAAAGTGCACTCATAACACGCGCCCTGCCCCGGCACAAAGACGCGTACCAGCCCGAGCAATTCCTGGATTGCTCCGTCCACCCAGGGTTTGTTAACCCAATAACAAAAACGGTTGACGGCCAGGCGGGCCTCACGGTTATCCAGGCAGCCAATGATTACATCCATGCGGCGAATGATTCCCAATCCCAGTTGAGTGGTTACATCGCCATTCAAATATTGCACATGAATATCCGGATTGATGGATTTTGCGCGTGCCGCAGCGACCTCAGCCTTGCTGCGATTATTGTCCGTTTCCCGGAACAACACGGAACGGCTCAAATTGGCTGCTTCCACTTTATCGAAATCCACAATGAATAAATTGCCAATGCCCATCAATGCCAGGTTCTTGATCACTTCATTTCCCAGCGCGCCTGCGCCGATCACCATGACTTTGGCATTCTGGACTTTCTCGCGCTCCCACCACGAAATGAACTCGAAGGTTCCAAGACGATCTTTTTTTAGATTTGGGATATGGATGGGTTTATCGGGCGCGATCGGGACGCGCAATGGGCCGGTCGGCGGTTCATTGGTGGCTGAACGGGGAGCGGATTGTGCCGCCCCGGCCATTTCCTTTGCCTGGGTCATATTTGACTCATTTACAACTTTAGCGAACCATCCCACATGCGGCCGCGACCCGATCAGGTTATTCTCCTCAAGGGTTTTGAGTGCTTCTCGCAAGGTTGAGCGGCTGATCTTGAGTTGGCTCATCAGTTCGCGCTCCGGCGGGAGTTGGGTTCCGGGGGATAGACTGCCATCCAAAATGGAGGCGGCTAGTTTTCCAGCAGCAGTCTCAGAAAGGGATTTGTGGGCAATTGGCTGAATTTTCATAGCTTCTAAAATCGCTTCTTGTGGTATGGTGGTCAGACCAAGATATATAAAGTATATGCACTTTAGGTTTCATGTCAAGGGGTCAATCTTAAAATTAACACACTTTTTATTTACTTTTGCCCTACAATTCCCTTACAAGAGCCGAATTGTTTCTGAGGAACGAATGAGGAACAATTCAGCAGCCGAAATTCAAGCCCAAGGGTTTATGGGCCGGTTCGGTTGGTTCGCGAGGCGATCCTCTTCGCGTCTTTGCTTTACGAAATAATTGTCCGGATGTTCGGCCCGGAAATTTTCAAGCGCCTCCCCCAAAAATACTTTCATGACGGAGCGCGGCTCGTCAAAATGATTCATCAGAACTTGCAATCTCTGAATCACGGAACCGGCAGTGATGATGGTACGCATGGCCTTATCCAGTTCTTCTTCAGACAAATCCTCCCTGGCGGATATCGAAACGAAGAGGCGTTTTATCAGAGAGGGGGAAGAGAGGAAAGGTGCGGGAGACCCTCGCCGAGCAGGAGCGACCCAATTGCTCAATGCGGGCTGCAGGGTGACTTCCATCCAGAGATTTCTGGGTCACAAGGAGCTTTCCAGCACGATAATCACAAGATCCATCTCGCACCACTGGTACAGGATTTCATTCGGAAATATCCACGATTACACGTCTATCGTTTTCCAACCTGTGCCCCTGAATTGAATCCTGTGGAGTAGGTATGGACCCAGGTGAGTGAACATAATGCCGGTTTTGCACCTCATGACATGCCAGAACTTTGTCATCGAAGTAGGCTTTGACACTCGTTTGATCAGCGATTACCAAGTGGATACGCACACCGAAGCAATAGTTGTTGGAGATATGATCCATCAAACCCGTGAGTTTCTGGAAGCCGCACGGAATTACTTGAAGTAGCGCTGCCTGCCACTCGCTACTTTGCGCAACAGACTTCCGAAATCTACGCAAAACTTCGGAAGTTTCAACCGATTGGAAGCCGTTTGATAAAGTGAGACCTTGTGCCAGTGGGAATAATTCTCTATGTTGTAAGAAGTGCAAATTATTTTCCGCAAATCTTGTTTCGCAACAAATCCTCGCCATTGTTTAAATTGTAGTAATTACTAGGAAAAGTTCCAATGGCTGTGCCATAGTAAAGTTTTGCCAGCGTTCCAAAAGGATCGCCGTTTGGGATACAGACTGCTTCCTTGATTGCGTTGAGTATTTCGGGGCGATTAAGCAAATGGAGATCCCTTGCTTTAAATGTCAGGACATAGATTTTTCTTACTGCCCCTTCATTAAAGTTATTTGTGAGCTTGATTATGGATATATTTTTCTCCATTTCGGCGGCAATACATTTACTTAATTGCTCCTGAGGAATTTCAGCCAGCCCATTATTCATCCATTGATCCACTGAGACAGTATCCATCCCGACCCATGCAGACCCAACCTCAGCAAACATTTCTACGCGCTGGCAAGGTGAAAGCGCTTCAAACTTGGAAGCATCCAATCCTTGTTGCAGAGCGGCTGGCTCAGCGTAAGTCACGAACGGATTAACATAATAGAAGAAGAAGAATAAACAAAAATTCACAACAAGAAGGATCACCAGTTCCACGGTTTTTTCTGCCGTTCCAACCTTCGTTGTTCTGGTGATAAGAATAAATAGGATTAACATCACCGATTCTAATATCAATAAGTTAAATACACGGGGATAAACATCGCTCGGCCATCCCCAGCCGAACGGATAGATCCACAAGTGCATCATCAGTGCAGCTTCAAGCAGAAGGAATAAAACTTCAAGGACGAATATTATTCTATAAACAATATTTTTCATACTAGCCTCCTAAATTACAGGGCGCTGAAGATAAATTAGGCAGAGGCGCACCTGCATAATAACTGCTTGTAACTGGATTTTGGGGGTCGTTGATGTCTGAGCAAGCATATGCCGGTTTCTCATATGTTTTCTGTTTGTATGAAATGTTGGCTTCAAGAATGTAATAGACGAACAAAAATTTATCAACTCCATCTTCGCTATACTGTTTTACATGAACTAATTCATGAACCAACGTTGGGTTGACGCGGTTGAAGTCGAAGTCGGAAGGGGTGCAGAAGCTTATCGTATTTCCAACAGTGTACCCTGCATAACCTCCTTGATGACATGGGGAAATCGGTAGGGGATCATCTTTACCATGCACATATATCGTCAACGTCACCTTGCTCAATAATCCTGGATTTACGCCGGCTGCTTCAAGTTGTGTGATTAGATTATTGGGAATCGGCCCCTCATAGCAAACACTGGCATTGTCCGGATCGCAACTTGCCGCAGTACTACCTCTATTTTCGCCACTGCCGCCACTGTCACTAGAATTATCTTCACAATCCCACGCATTCTTGGCGCAGTATTCATCTATTGATAGAGTTGCAGTTGTAGTAGTTGTAGTAATGGTTGTGGTGCCTTTAGTACCATGCCAGTTCTTGGCGTATTGACCCTCACCGTTCCATGCTAGCTCGCATTGCTTATATGCATAAGCATGTCCAAGGCCATTACACTCATGGCCACTTGGATCCGTTGCATTGACAGGATTATTATTCACGTAGGCATACCGATCCAATCCTTGCACCCCGCCCGGCACAACACTATCGGCTTGAGCCATGCGTCCTAAAGCGGATCACTTATCTTAACCACTCTCAGAGCTTTCGGGAGTGGTTTTTTGTTGAGGGCGCGTACGCGCCCTCAACAAAAAACTGGAAAATCCTCCCGAGAGTAGAATGAAGGTACCAGCCAAACA
>Ga0182027_10002299_pt1 | contig 31172 bp, 23 predicted proteins | sample 712E1DmetaG_FD_121300 | JGI IMG/M metagenome (GOLD analysis project Ga0182027, IMG submission 121300) | Permafrost microbial communities from Stordalen Mire, Sweden - 712E1D metaG (Illumina Assembly) | ecosystem: Environmental > Terrestrial > Soil > Wetlands > Permafrost | place: Sweden...
AACAGTATTTTTTCTCAAGGGCGGCCTCCGTTTCTATCGTCAAATTGTTTTTGCAAATCCAACGATAAAAATAGATTCGCTGCCCCTTTCTATTCCAAATTTAAACCGGACACTTCTGAATTTTACTAAACATTTTGCAAAAAATTTATTTTATTTTATATTATACATATAATAAATGCCGGATTATTTTTTAACGAGGAGGATAATTTCATGCTTAAATATTCAGTTTGCATTCGTTTCTTCGTTTTGCTGCCGCTATTATTCGTTTTTTCAAATTTGCAAGCAGCATTCCAGGCGCCCCAGACAAACCGTGTAAAAATGAACATCAACACCAATTGGAATTTCAATTTGGGCGATGTTACCGGCGCGCAAGCCGCGACTTTTAACGACGCCGCATGGAGCACGGTCCATCTTCCGCATAATTTTCAAACGCTTCCGATCACCGGCGGAACGTTCTATCGTGGAATCGGATGGTATCGAAAGCATATTACCTTTGATAATACCTACGCCAATAAAATCGTCACGCTCTATTTCGAAGGGGCCATGACCGTAACGCAAGTGTGGATCAACGGTCAGGTTTTGCCCATACATTACGGCGGCTTCAGCCCGTTCTGTTTCGACATTACTTCCGGCTGTAAATTCGACGGGACCGATAACGTCATAGCGGTAAAGCTCGACAACACCTATCAAACGCAAGTGCCTCCGGAACATCCCGACGGGAGCACATGCGAGTTTGAATTATACGGCGGCATTTATCGCGACGTCAGTCTCATCGTTACCGACAAGCTCTACGTCCCGCCCCCAATCCATTCGTGGAGTTCAGGCTGGGCCGATCAAGGCGGTCATTACATTACGTTTCCTTCCGTGAGTACGGCCTCGGCGACCGTGCGGGTCAATACATGGGTAAAAAACATGACGGGGGCCGCGGTTGCCTCCTGCAATCTCACGACCTACCTCGTCGACTCGACGGGCAACACCGTGCAGACCGTGCAGAGCACGCAATCGGCGGCCGCGACCGGCGTCACGGCGTTTTCGCAGACCATGACGGTGTCAAATCCGCAACTCTGGTATCCATGGGCCCCCAAATTGTACACGGTTTATACGGTTGTTTCCAACGGGGCGACGCCGGTGGATTTGTTTTCCACGAAAATCGGCATTCGTCAAGTAACGTATGATAAGGCGCAAGGCGTTTACTGTAATGGGACGTATTTTAAGATTTTAGGGCTCGATAGGCACCAGATGTGGCCTTTTGTTGGCCATGCGGTCCCGGACATTCAACAGAAACGCGACGCCCAGAGACTCAAGGAAATCGGATGCAATTTTTTACGATGTTCCCATTATTTGCAGAACGACGCATTTTTGGACGAATGCGACCGGCTCGGGATTTTTCTGTGGAAGGAAATTCCCGGGTGGATGTGTTGCACAAACGGCGGCGTTCCGTTTCCCGACACGGCATGGAGACGTCGGCATCTCGATGAAACGCGTTTTCTGGTCCGCACCGCGAGAAACCGGCCATCCGTCATGATATGGGCGCCGGCAATTAATGAGGCTGTGTCCGATCCGACCATCGAAAATCCGCTTAACAACCTTTGCCATCAGGAAGATTCCACGCGTCCGACTTCGGCCGGCCGGCTTACGGCCCCTCATGGTGCAGGGTCGAATATTTATGATTTTTACGGGGAAAATTGCTTTACGCCGGGGTCTCTTCCCAGCGCAAACCCCGACCCCAACACAATCGGGTTCTTGAATACCGAGCACACCGGCTATACCTACGGGGATTCTTCGATACGGGCCACCTGTCCGGAATGGGCGCTTATCGAACATGCGGAGCTCCATTCAATCATGACGGAGCAGGGCAGGCAACGGTCCTGGCAGGCCGGAAGCCTCGGCTGGTGCGCATATGACTATTATACCAATAGGCAAAACCTGGGCATAAAATATTCGGGGGTCTTTGACATAATGCGGATCAGGAAGTTCTGTTCATACTTCTATCAAAGCCAGTCCGCCGGAGACAATTACGTCGCGTCGGTGCATCCCATGGTGCATATTATCAACTATTACCGTCCAGACTCGCCGCTCGACCGCAAGGTCTACAGCAATTGCGACCAGGTAAAGCTTTACCAGAATGGCGCGCTTGTCGCCACCCAGGCGCCCGACGCGGGCAGGACCCTTGCGCACCCGCCTTTTACTTTTAAGAATGTCGCCTATGCCGCGGGAACGCTTCGGGCCGAAGGCCTGATCGGCGGCGTTGTCGTCGCTAAAGACAGCGTTCAAAGCCCGGGCGCTCAATCCGCCCTCAAACTCGTTGCCGACCCCGACACCATTGAGGCCAACGGCGGCGATTTCAGCAGGGTCGAGGCGTATATCGTCGACAACAACGGCACCTGGATTCAATACACTACCACCTCCATCAAATTCAGCCTTACGGGACAAGGCGATCTTGTCGGCGACAATCCGATTGCCGCGCAGTCCGGCGCGTGCATTACGCTTGCCAAGGCGCGGCTGACGCCGGGAACGCTTACCGTGACCGGAAGCGCCACGGGGCTTGCTTCCGCAACGGCAACGATTGTCGTGAAGGGCGTTGCCACCGATGTTTTACCCGCTTTAAAACCGGCTTCGCGTTCCGTGCCCGCATCGGTTAAAGTTGTCAAGGCAATCGGAAGCAGGCTTGCGATTCCCGCGGGCCCCGGCGGTCTTCGTTGGGTCACGATATACGATCTTATCGGAAATGTCGTCTATAAAAAGAAAACCGATCAACGCACAATCGATCTTCGTAAGGAAATTGGAAGGGCGGAAGGCGCGTATTTTGTGAAAGTGAGCGTTTTTCAGTAAAGGTCTTTTTGTAAACGATCTTAAACAAAATAACTTATTTGATTCGCGGAGCATAGGTTATTAGTTAACGGTAATAAACATTTTGCCAAATTAATTATTTCAGTTTATATTATAGCGAATATTTAATTGTTTTGCGCTAATCCCAAAACCACCTTTAGCCTTCCTAGGCAAATAGATTCTTGGAAAGGAACAATTAATAATGGATCGTTCTTTAATTGCGGGGTTGCTTTTCGCGGCCCTGGCGGCATTTTCGGCGTTCCCCTCCCCCGCGGACACGACGGACGATAAAAAAATCACTTTTTTCGGTTGCATGCACTATTCAGCCGGTGAGATGGAGAGCGGCACCTACCAGGGCCAGGAGTTGACCCATGTATGGTTGCAGCGGCTGGTGGGAGACATTACTCTGAAGGCGCGGCCGGCTGAGAGGCTTACCCTGTATCTCGGGGCTGAAGTGGACCTGGATTTTTCAATAAGCGAAATGTATCAATACATGGAAACGTTGATCCGGTACGTAAACATATATCCGTTCCATTTCGAAGGCGTCGTGTCGATCCTCGACAAACCGGACGCCAATCTTGAATTCGGCATCGGCTCTTTTCCCTATAAATACGACAACGATTCAAGGGACCTCGGCGAATATTTATTCAGAAGCTCGTGCTATCCGCCGAACCTTATTACCGCGTTCGATTTTTCAGAGGCCTGGCTGTTGGGTGCGCGGATACATAACACCCTTTTCAATAATATCACGCAAGACCTGATGCTCATCACCGAAACCAACTACCCTCCTGTAAACGACTACTCTCTGGCGTATATCGCTTCGGGAAAAATAGGGTCCGTTCTCGAACTTGGCGCGGGCGTGGATTTTCATCACCTGTTTTCAGTCGATGAGTCGAAGACAACTCCTCAGCTGACCAACAATATGTACGTCGATTCTTCTATATCAACAACACATCCCGATACGGGGTATTATACCTTCAGGGGGATCAAGCTCATGGGAAGGCTCTCGTTCGATCCCAAAGGGCTTTTCAGCGCCGACTTTTTCGGAAAAGAAGACCTTCGCCTGTATTCGGAAATCGCGATGCTCGGGCTGAAAGATTATCCCGGGTATTACACCAATCTTTCCCAGCGGACCCCGATAATGATTGGGTTTAATTTTCCTTGTTTCAAGGTCCTGGATGTTCTTGCCGTCGAAGTCGAATATTACTCCAATCCATATGAAAACAGCTTCGCGAACCAGTTTCCCGCTTCCGCTCAGGCCCAATTACCAATGCCTATTCCCACCGGAGGCCCGACCCACAACGACGATAATTGGAAGTGGGCCGTGTACGCGACAAAAACCTTTTTCCAGAATTGCAGCCTTATCTTCCAGGTTGCCGACGATCATATGCGTTCGCGGGAGGCCAACCCGAATGTAGCCGACATGGATGAGTCTCTCCATCACGGTGACTGGTACTATATGGGCAAGATAAAATTCACATTTTAGTCATTTTGCAAGGAGGAATACATGCGTTCCGTACAAGAAAGTATCCTGGCCACTTTTATCGTTTGTTTGGCGTTTGCTTCACTGGGTTTTGGCGGTATCAGCAGCTTTGATCAGAATTGGAAATATATCGATGGCGATCCAGCGAGCGCCCAGACAACCGCTTTTAACGATGCGGCATGGACGCCGGTCAACGTACCCCATGATTTCTGTATTACGCACGCACTATCGGGCGGACTACAGGCATGGGGATATATCCCCGGCGGCACCGCTTGGTACCGGAAACATTTCACTCTCGCCGCAGGCGATATCGCCAATAAAGTCTTTCTTGAATTTGATGGGATTCAGCAGATTTCCACGATTTATGTAAACGGCGTTCAGGTAGGCACGAGCGCTTATGGATACATACCCTTGAATTTTGATATTACCTCCCAAGCCGTGGTTGGTGATAATGTAGTGGCCATACGCGTTGCGAGCGGCACAACACGTTGGTATGCCGGGGCCGGAATCAACAGGCATACATGGTTAAAAATACAGAACAAAGTGCGCGCTGATTGGTTCGGCGTTTATGTGACAACGCCCGACAACTCCGGCGCGGTGACGGTCAAGACCACGGTCCTCAATGATAATACGTCCGTTCAGACTTGTTCGATCGCATCCACGATTTTGGACGTTGACGGCAATGCCGTCGTAAACGGGCAGACATCGATTGACATACCGGCAAGCGGTAGCGCCGCCGGAAGCCAGAACCTCACCATTCCGAACCCGGTCGTTTGGGACCTGAACACGCCGTATTGTTACCGTGTGAAAACGGCGATTTCGGTAGGCGGGACAATCGTCGACTCGGCAATTACCCCCTTTGGCATCAGGCAAATAGCCTGGAACACGACGAACGCATTCACGCTCAACGGAAACAAAGTCCCGCTCAAGGGCATGTGTTCGCATGAGGCCTGGGGCGCCCTGGGCTCGGCCTTTAACCAGGAATATTACGAGCGAACGTTTCATATCATTAAAGACGTGGGATATAACTCCCTACGAAGCTCCCATAACCCGCGTGACCGCGGGGCCGTCAGCCTGTGCGACAGAATGGGTTTCTTATTGCTTGATGAACTCTACGATAAATGGGACGCGGCCCATTCGGATTTTACCAATAGCTGGAGCGCCAGTCTTAAGACCTTTATCACTCGCGACCGGAATTGCCCATCGGTAATTTTATGGTCGGTCGGCAATGAAACTGATGAACAGAGTTCCGGCGATTTGGCGACTTTTACGTCCAAATACCAGTCCATGGCAACGTATATCCATGCGAACGATTACCGTAAGGTCTCAGCCGCTTTCATGAACATGGGTCAACAAACCAGCTTTGCCCAGCTTGTAGACGTCGGGGAATTCAATTACGCGAGCGCATTATACGCCGGATATCACAGTGCGCTGCCGAACCTTGCCATGCTCGGCTCCGAAGAGTACTCGGGGAACCCGGAGATCGCCGTTTCCTGGCCTATCGTAAAGTCGCTCAGCAACTATGTGGCCGGTGATTACACGTGGGTCGGCCTAGATTACATAGGAGAACCGAAAGTCTCGTCCACGAGCGCCCATGTGCGAAACGCCGCCACGATCGATATGGTCGGGAACATAAGGCCGTACATGTGGGTCTGGACCAGCAAATTCGCCGAAAGCCCCATGGTTAAAATAATCGTTCAGGACAACAGGGTGGACAGGCCATTAACCACGGCCAACGCAGCAATGGATTACCCGATGATGGTCAGCCACTGGACCCATCCCTACATGGCCACAAGCCCGGCAACGACCGTGGTCACGCCCACTAATTGCGATAGCGTCCAGCTCTTTATCAACGGCGCCTCTCAGGGCGTGAAAAAGCTCCTTTCAGGGACCAACGACACCGCTTTCAACTGGAGCGTCAACTATGCTGCGGGAACGATCAAGGCCATAGGTTATAAATTCGGCGTTGCCTGGTACGCCGACTCGCTCACGACGGTGACCGGAACAGAGAACATTGCGCTTAGCCCTGACCGCCCGATCATGAAAGCCGACGGATTGGACCGTGTATATGTCAAGGTGACCGTTGTTGACGCGAACGGTTCGTATGTCCCGACCGCTAGCCAGGCCATTACTTTTAACGTTACCGGCCCGGCAACGATCGTCGCGAAACATAATTCCGACGCCTGGGCCGATTTCAGGGTTGGAACGGTGTATTACGGCACGTGCCTGGTTTCCCTGCAATCGACCGGAGGGACCGGCCCCATCACGCTCACGGCCTCCGCCGCCGGCCTCACGAGCGGGACCTTGACAATTCCAACAACCGCCGCTTTCGCGGAAGTCCCTTACGTATTCGGGCTTTCCCAAGCGGCCGCGATAACGAAAATAAACGGCAGGGGCCTGAGCGTCGGGACCATCAAATATCATTATAGCGGTTCCGTTACGAACGGTAACGTGATCGACCAGAATCCCGTTTATTGGGACACGGTAGCGAGCGGAGCGACGGTAGACCTTATCGTGTCTTCAAACGTGCCAAAAGCCGACCAAACGGTGAATGTGGCAGCTCCTCATACAGCCGGATTGTCCGCTGGCCCTGCTCTGTCCGACATTAGGATCACCGCCGGAGCGCATTCAATCGATTTTTCCGTTCCGAATGTTGACAAGGCGGAAAACTTGCGGTTGGATTTGTTCACGCTCCAGGGAAAATATGTACAAACGCTTTTTAACGCAAAGACCTACGGCGGGAAATTTTCCGTTCCTTTCGGACAAATAAAGGGAGCGGCGATCTATTGCGCGGCGCTTCAATATGGAGATGCGCGGAAAGTTCTGCCGATACGGTTTTTAACGCATTGACGAAGCAAATCATTGCCTTCGGTAAGCTAAAACGGGGGCAATGCCGAATTGATTCGGCTAAAATTTCATAACGAACACAAGGCAAAAATAGAAAAAAATAATCGCCACGATAAAGCCGAAGGAAAGCACAAAAGGGTTTTTATACCATTCGAGCGGGAGATCCTGGAGCCAGGCAAAAGGTCGGCCCGAGCTTTTCATGATTTTTTCGAGGGGTAGTGGCGGAGGCGGCTCGTCTTCAATGGCTTTTAAGCCCTTCGTAACCGATTGAACTTCCCGCGCAAAATCGGAGAATGAAGGATGCCGGTCAATCAACCGGGAAACGGCTTCCTCGTCCCCGTTAAGGATGGTTTCGACCAGGACGTCTTCGTTTTGGGGGGCAGTGGGTCCGTCATTCATCGCGTTTTCTCCTTGCATATATTTCCCTGAGCCGCTTTATCGCCCTGCACGCTTTTACCCGCACGTTGGCTTCGCTTAAGTCAAGAATCGCCGCGATTTCGGCGTACGAATACCCCGCCTTGAGGTGCAAGTATAAAATGCCGCGCTCGCCTTCCGAACATTCCGAAAGGATCTCTGCGAAAAAACCGCTCGGCGCCCCGTGCGGGGCCTGATAAAATTCCCTGCAATAGCGTGCCCGCAGCCGCGACAAACGGGCATGCGAGCGGTATGAATCGAAAAATGCGTTTCGCGCCGTCGTAAAGAGCCATCGTTTGAGCGCTTCTTCGTTTTCGGGAAGCGATTTGCTTTCCCAGGCGCGGATAAAAACGGTTTGCAAAACGTCTTGGCTCGTTTCCGCGTCTTTCGTCATCCAAAGCAGGTAATTATAAACGTTTCCTCCATGCGTTTCATAGAGGTCCCTGAATTTCCGCTCCCGGAAACCGGCCGGTTCGTTATCAAAATTCATGCAATAAATATAGATTTGCCCCTCTGAATAACGCTTGAATCAAGGGAAACGTTACAAAAAAATTATTTGTAACGAACCTTGACGTGCAGGCGTTATTAATCATGAAAAGATAAGGGGCCTTGTGTAGGGCCGTCGACAAAACCTTTTGAGCGTAAAGGAGGCTTGTATGTTTTACGATGAAGAAAACCAAAACATGCCCAGTCGGGTTTTGACCGAAGAAGAATACATGGAACGCTTGAAATATCGCGCGGACATTTTTGCGATAAAAAGCGACGAGCGGCTTCGCGGGATAGAAACAGCATGCCTGGCGGCGGGCATTGCCTCGGGCCTTTGGCTGACAAAGCAGGAGATGGCCACGGTCGAGGGACCCGATTTTTACGCGAAAATCCCCAAGGAATATTCCGTTAGAATGATTGACTCAAAAGAGATTTCAGCCGCGCTGCAAGCCTCTAAGCGCGATATTCCGAACACAAGCGTTCAAAAGCCGTCGAGCGCAAAAACAATGCGAAAAAATCATCCAACCGGGCCAAGCGGCCATCATAACGAGGGAGGAGATCCGACGCAGCGGATAACGAAATTGGGCATATTGGGGCTTTTGGCGGGCAAGGTGGTTGGGAGGTCCGTCGCGAACGCCGACATTTTCGGAAAGGGGGGCTTCGCGTCAAGGATCGACGCTATTATTGAAGGCAAAAGCGGTTTGAAAACAGGGGGCGAAACGGGCATCGGAAGAAAGGGCGAATCGGGGATAGGGTTCGGGCCAGGAATAAACAGCGGCCTGGATGGCCCCGGAAATGGCGGAGACGACCTCATAGATTTAATGCTCGACGGCAGCGGCGATCTTGCGCTTTCCCAAATAAGCCATAAGCCTTCGCATATCGCCATCAGCGAGCCGAATATTCAATCCGGGAGCGCCATATTAAGCAGCGGCGGCAGAAGCCGCGGGAGCATTATGCGGGTCGTCATGCAAAATCTTGTGGCGATTCGGTATGCGTATAACAAACGACTTATTGAAAAACCAGGCTTAAAGGGGAAAATTACCTGCAAATTCGCCATTGACGAATTCGGAAAGATCGTTTTTTGCGAAATAACAGGGTCGACGGTCGCCGATGCGGAACTGGAGGAGGAAGTCGTTGAAAAAATCCGTTCATGGGTCTTTGAAAAAATAGACAAGCCGGGAGATGTGACGGAAGTGGTTTATCCGTTCGCGTTTTCGCAGTGAGTTAAAGTGCCCGGCACGCTCAACGAGAAAGAGGTTTAGGCACGTTTTTTGCAGTCGATTAATCGGAGTGATTGAAAACCCCATCACATCATAGGAGAACCATGAAAAACAATCCGTTAAACCAATTGGAAAAGCTTGGGCAATCGATCTGGCTCGACTACATCCGGCGCGACATAATCGCCTTGCTCAAGACCATGATCGAGGACGACGGATTGCGGGGCATGACGTCCAATCCGGCGATTTTTAAAGAAGCGATCGCGGGAAGCGGGCTGTACGACGTGGAAATACAATCCCTTGCTCTTAAGGGAATGGACGCGGGGGCGATCTATGCGGAACTGAGCCGCCGAGACGTTCGGATGGCCTGCGACGAGTTCAGAAGAGTATACGATAAAACCGACGCGAAAGACGGGTATGTAAGCCTGGAAGTCAATCCGCATTTGGCCAACGACACCGGCGCAACCATAGAAGAAGCGCGAAGATTGTGGGGAGAAGTCGATCGCCCCAATATTTGCATCAAGGTCCCGGCCACGCTGGAGGGAATACCGGCGATAACGGAGCTTATCGCCGAAGGGATCAATGTTAACGTTACCCTGATTTTCGGGCTCAAGCGATATCAAAGCGTCGCGCAGGCGTATGTCGACGGCGTCGAAAAACGTTTGACAAAGGGAAAAGATGCGAAACGCGTGGCTTCGGTGGCGAGTTTTTTCGTGAGCCGCATCGATACGCTTATCGATCCGATGCTGGAAAAAATAATCGCCCAAGGCGGCGCTGACGCCGCGGCTGCCGGTCAGGTATTGGGGCAGGTGGCCATTGCAAACGCAAAGCTCGCCTACCAAATGTATAAGGAAATATTCGGCTCATTCCGCTTTAAAAGGCTTGAAAAAAGAGGCGCCTGCGTCCAGCGCGTTCTTTGGGCGAGCACCGGGGTCAAAAACCCGAATTTCAAGGACGTCAAATATATTGAGGCCCTCATTGGGCCCAATACGGTCAATACAGTCCCCGTTGATACCTTAAATGCCTTTCGCGATCATGGCGTTGCCCGGTCACGGCTTGAGGAAGATTTGGACAAAGCCGCCGACGTCATCGACCGGTTGCCGGATTTAGGAATTGATTTCAGCGCGCTCACCAAACAACTTGAGGATGAAGGGGTGGATAAATTCAATAAGCCCTTTGACAAGCTCTTGGAAGAATTGGCCGTTAAAGCCCGGCCCCTTCAACCGCGTTCATAAGAATGAGAGTTTATCAATTTTGGGAACATAGTTTCAAAAATGCGAAAATCAGGCCTGAAAAGTGTTCGCCGGGGCCCGTTCACTGTTTTGCCGGTCAACCATCCAACCGGGATATTCGGAAGGCAGGCTGCTGACCGCATCGAGCTTGGCAATCTTGTCCGCGTCCAGGACAATATCGGTTGCCAGGAGATTGTCTTCAAGCTGCGCCATGGTTTTCGCCCCGATAATGACACTCGTTACAAATGGTCTCGTTAAAAGCCATGCCAGAGCGGTCCGGGCCACCGAGCAGCCGAGAAAATCGGCAATTTGTCTCAATTCCTTCAAGACCGCTGAAGCCCGTATTTTGTCGACAGGCGGGAAATCAAACGTCGTTCGCCGCGCATCGGAGGGACCAGGATGCTCCAAATCGAATTTCCCCGACAAAAGCCCCCCGGCAAGCGGACTCCAGGGAAGTATCGCCAAATTTTGGTCCGCGGCTAATGGAACAATTTCACGCTCGATGTCTCGTCCGGCAATTGAATAATACATTTGGGCGCTTGCAAACCGTGAAAGGCCGGCACTGTCCGAAAACGCCAGCGCTTTCATGGCGGCCCATGCGGGCAAATTACAGAAACCGATATAACGCGCTTTTCCCGAACTCACGACGTCGCCAAGAGCTTCAAGGGTTTCCTCAATGGGCGTTTCGGAGTCCACGCCGTGGATTTGGTAAAGATCGACGAAATCCAATCCCAGGCGCTTGAGGCTGGCGTCGATTGAAGCGAGGATATGGCTGCGCGACAAACCTACCTGGTTGGGGCCCGGCCCGGTCCTGCCACGGACTTTGGTTGCGACGACTATTTGCTCGCGCGGCGCGGCAAGATCGCGTAGCGCCGCGCCCAATATTTTCTCCGACTCGCCTTCGGAATACACGTCGGCGGTGTCGAAAAAATTAACCCCCGCGTCAAACGCGGTTTTGACCAGCTTTGAGGCGTCGGCCACGGCGAGCTTTCCAACGACTTCCCAAAACCCTTTTCCGCCGAAAGTCATCGTTCCCAAACATAATTCCGATACGAACAGCCCTGTTTTCCCGAACCGACGATAACGCATATTTGAACTCCGCGAAGAAGTGACTAATTTTGCTTAACCCAATATCAACGCAACTATCATACCAAAGAAAGTCGTTTAATTTTGAAATTAAGCATTATAAACAGTGGTACACGTCTTGCTTTTACTATTTTAAAATGAGGGGGAGGCCTTTTAAAAGGCTCCCCTAAAGAGGGGAGCTGTCATTGAAAGTGACGGAGGGGTTTATTAGTAGCAAATATGGAAAAGGGACCGGTTATGGGTTTTGACGTTTCGATCAGGATAGCGGGCGAGGCCGGACAAGGCATTCAGACGATCGGCGCATTGCTCTGTCGTATCGCGAGGAAAAGCGGCTGGGAATTCCTGGCGAACCAGGACTACATGTCGCGCGTGCGCGGCGGGAACAATTCTTACACCGTTATCATAGGCGACCGACCCGTCGCCTCGATGCATGAAAGGATCGACCTTCTTATCGCGCTCGACGCCGAAAGCATCGGCCTGCACCAGGGGGCGCTCAAGCCCCTTGGCCGGATCATACTTGACAAAGAGCGTATTTCTCCCGAAAAAAACGACCCGCTGTTCGTGGACGTCGCTTTCCGGAAGATTGCGCTTGGCCGTGGCGACGCCCGCTTTGCGGGGACGGTTGCCCTGGGCGCGCTGAGCGGGATGCTCGGCATTGGCCTTGAAATCGCGCACAGCGCGGTCCAGGAGGAATTCGCGTCGAAGGGCGCGGCGGTTTTCGAGGCAAACAGTGCGTGCTTGCGGGAGGGTCACGATATCGGACGCGGCAAGCCGTATGATTGGGGCGGCGTTCCAAGTGGACCCGATCCGTCGAAAATCATTTGCGACGGTAACGAGGCCGTGGCTTTAGGGGCGGTTTACGCCGGATGTCGTTTTCATTCAGGATACCCCATGACGCCTTCCACGACCATTATGGAAACCCTGGCCGCTTTTTCATCGGAGATACCGCTGATCGTTGAACAAGCGGAAGACGAGATCGCCGCGATCAATATGGCCATCGGTGCGTCGTACACCGGGCTCAGGGCCATGACCGCGACTTCGGGCGGCGGGTTTGCGCTCATGACCGAAGGGATAAGCCTCGCGGCAATGCTTGAAACCCCCCTAGTCATCGTAAACGGTCAACGCCCCGGACCCGCCACCGGCCTTCCGACCCGCACCGAACAGGCGGACCTCGACATGGTCGTGCACGCGGGGCACGGCGAGTTCGCCCGTGCCGTTTACGCTCCGGGAAACATTACCGAGGCCTTTGAACTGACGATAAGGGCGTTTGACGTCGCGGACCGTATGCAAATTCCCGCGATAATCCTGACCGATCAATATTTAGCGGACATGGTCGCTCCCGTTTGTTTGCCGCCCGAAAAAGATTTGCCGCGCGCTCGTCATGTTTTGCCTCGCGGGATTTCTCCCGATAACGCGATATACCTGCGATACAAGCTGACGGAAACCGGAATTTCCCCGCGCGCCGTTCCCTCCTGGATTTCCGGCGTGGTCTACGCCGATAGCGACGAGCATACCGAGGAAGGGCATATTACCGAAGACGGGGCGCTTCGAACGGCAATGGTGGAAAAACGCTTTTTAAAGAAAAACGCACTGCTGTCGGCCGAAGCTCTTCCACCGCGGGCGAAAAATGTTTCGGGGGCGCAAGTGGTCGTTTGCGGGTTCGGCTCAACGCTCGGCGTGATTGAAGAGGTTTGCGAATCCATGGCGCCGGTAAAAATCGGGTGCATTCATTTTCAGCAGGTCTGGCCGTTTCCGGCCGCGGATTTGGCCTCGCTTCTTAAGCAGGCGCCCGGAGCGCCGGTCATAACCGTTGAAAATAACGCCGGAGGGCAACTGGCAAAGCTGATACGCAGGGAAACGGGGATTGCCATCCACGGATCGGTCCTTAAATACGACGGCCGACCGTTTACTTTTGAAGATTTATCGACCCGTCTTGGGGAATATTGGAGGACGCATGGAATCCGGTTTTAAAAGCGGCGATCCGATCGCTTGGTGCCCCGGTTGCGGGGACTTTGGCATACTGGCCGCCGTGCAGAAAGCGCTTGCCAAGCTCGGCAAGCCCCCTTCCGAGGTGCTCATGGTTTCCGGCATCGGCCAGGCGGCCAAGCTGCCCCATTATGTAAAGGCAAACTGTTTCAACGGGCTTCACGGCCGCGCGCTGCCGGCCGCGACCGGCGCGAAAATCGCGAACCGGGCGCTTACGGTAATCGTGACCACCGGCGACGGCGACTGCTATGGGGAAGGGGGCAACCACTTTATCCACGCGATCCGAAGAAACCCCGATATCACGGTCGTCGTCCACGACAATCAGGTCTACGGATTGACAAAAGGACAAGCTTCCCCCACGTCGGAAAAAGGCCGCGTTACCAAGGTGCAGCCCCGCGGGGTTGCCATGGAGCCGTTCAGGCCCTTGGAGGTCGCCTTGGCCCTGGGATGCGGGTTCGTCGCGCGGGGCTTTTCAGGCGACGCCGAGCGCCTCGCGGACCTCATCGTGCAGGGCGTTGGGCACCGCGGGTTTTCGCTGATCGACGTTTTGCAGCCCTGCGTTTCTTTCAACAAGGTCAATACGCATGCATGGTATAAAGAACGGGTTTACGCCGTCGAGGAAGAGGCCGGATACGCCCCCGCCGACCTCGCCTCCGCGTTTGTCAAGGCACGGGAGTGGGGCGAGCGGATCGCGCTCGGCGTTTTGTATCGAAGCGACCGGCCGTCCTACGAGGAATTCAGCGGCTTGTCGGGGCTTAGTCCGCTCGTTGACTATGAAGCCGACCCGGCCGAATTCGAGAAGTGCCTGCAAAAAATCAGGCTTAAAAACGGTTGACTTTGTCGACAAATATTAATGTGGGATGGATTGAGCGTCTAACTTCGTCATGAGTCCTAAAATTTCCCGGGCCGTTTCCTCCACCGATTTGCCGGTCGTATCGATCAATTGCCAGCCGTGGTCCCGGCAGAGCTTTTTGGCAAATAACATTTCCTTACGAATATATTCCGGCGAAAGATAATTTCCATGCGGGAGATTGGTCGCGGACGCGCGGGATTGCCGCAGTTCCATGAGTCTGCTTTCGGCCATGGTCAGGCAAAATACTTTTTCTCGCGGGACCAAAAAAAGCTCGGACGGCGTCTCAACCTCCATAATAAGGGGAACATTGGCCGCAAACCATCCATGATAAGACAAGTAGAGCGCTACCGGGGTCTTCATGCTCCGGGAAATCCCGATGAGCACGATTTCCGCTTCCGGCAAGTCTTCGGTTTTTCTGCCGTCGTCGTGTCGAAACGCGAATTCGACCGCGGCGATTTCGCGGGTTTTACCTTCGGTCAAATGTTTGTATAATCCGGGCTCTTCGATCGGCGGCCGCTTGAGGTGGACTGAAAGCCTGTCGAGAAGCGGGCCCATGAGGTCCATGGCGTCGACGCCCGCGAGACGCGACTGCTGGAGCAGAATTTGCCTAAGATCGGATGAAACGATCGTATGCACGATGAGTGATTTTTCACGCGCCGCTTCTTCGACTACGGTCTTAATACGCTGGGGTGTGTTTACATGGGCGTAGCGCACGGTTTCGGCGCCGATATCGCCGAATTGAACGAGGGCGGAGCGTACCATTTGAAGCGCCGTTGCTCCTGTTGCGTCCGACACGATAAAAATTGCTATTCGTGGCATATTCTTTGCTGTTTTCTAATATATTCTCAAATAGGTTTATTTACCTTATTGAAATAATTTATTTCATCCATTAAAGAAAGGACCTTGGTATGAAGAATGTATCGCAGTCTCGCCGGAAATTTATGGTCCAAGCCGGAAAAAGCGCCATTGCCGCCGCGGTCATGGGGCCTATGATCGTTACGCGGTTGACGGCAAGCGGAAAGTCGGTTCCGGTCGCCTTGGAGCCCGTATCGATTAATTTGACCGATCCCGCGTATGTTGAATTAACCAAGGTCGGAGGGTCGAAAAAACTCCCCAATCCGTTAGATGCGAAGAAACCCATTATCGTGACGAGGGTTTCGGAAACAGAGTGCGCAGCCTTTTCGTCCAAATGCACGCATTGGGGCTGTGAGGTCTCCCTCCCGGAAAATGGCGTCATAACCTGCCCTTGTCATAAGTCAAAATTCGACATGAAGGGAAAGGTCACCAAGGGCCCGGCGAAAAAGGACCTTATGGCTTTTCCGACCAAGCTCGAAGGCGCTGTGCTTACGATTGGATAATGACCGGATTATTGGAAAGAAAAACATTTTAGCGTCCGTTAAAGAGGTTTTTCTTCCGGGGGTTTTATGCCTCGAAATTCGCGCCACAGCGCAATGTCGTATACGATTTTGAGCCCGCCGCACAAAAAAAACGGCAGTCCTAAAAGGGCGGGAATGCCCATGAAAAATCCGCTTAATGACGGCGAAAGCGCGGCCCCAATTGAGCGCGCTATCGCCGTTACCCCGGAAGCGGCCGAGCGCTCGTCGGGCGAGACAACCGCAACGGTATAAGATTGTCGGGTGGGAACGTCCATCTGTGAAATGCTGAAACGCGCCAGCAAGCATGCTACGGCCCAATAAAGGTTCGGCGTGAGCGGGATGAGCATTAAAAGAACATTGGACGGAAGGTGCGTGAAAACCATGGTATTTATCAGGCCGATCTTTTTGGCGATCCGCACCGCCAGCAGCGCGGAGATTCCCGCCAGGACATTGCATCCGAAAAAAATCGCGCCGATGACCCCCACGCCTATGCCATAGCGCATATGGAACCATAAAGCCACGATGCTCTGGACGATCAGGCCCCCGGCAAAAGCGTCGACCGCGAAAAGCGCCGACAGTTTGAAAACCACGCCGCTGGATTTGTGCAGCCCAAGGATTCTTTTATCGTAAACTATTTCCCGTGGCGCTTCAACCGCCTTGGAAAGCGACAGGAAGCACAGTGTCAAGGCCGATCCGGCCAGGGCGTATCCGGCCAAAATCATCCGATACGATTGCATCGGCGACATGCCGCGGCTTTGAAACGCTTGCGCCAGATAGCCTCCGGCGAGGGCCCCGCATGCCGTGGCGAACGAGCCGACCAGGTTGTACCACGCAAAGACCCGCGTTCGGTTGGAATCCTCGACCAGTTGGCTTAAACCCGCCTGTTCGATCGATAGGAACGGGCCGATTTCGTTGCCGCTCGGGCTGATCACGCCGACGATCGCCGCGAGCGATAAAATGACCGGGTTTCGCGTTAGTAAAAATACCACGCCCGCCAAAACCATCAAAAGCGAGCCGATAATAAGCATCCGTCTGCGGCCCACGCGGTCGGCCACGGTGGTAAGCCAGAGCGAAACCACGGCGTCTCCGGCCAAGGTAAGGGTCAGCAAAAGGCCTACTTGACTTTCAGATAATCCTGCCTCGGCCAAATACAGCGCCAAAACCACCGAGAGGAAGCCGTAGGCGAAAAGTCGCGTGATGCGGGTCGTAAAAAGGAGGGTGCGGTCACGGTCCATACGTTAAAAAAATCATGCGCCGCATTCTGGGCCGGCGTTATAAATTCTTAAGTTCCTCAACAAGGCGCGTGAGAACGTTTTTCGCGTCTCCGAAAAGCATGCTCGTTTTGGGACTATAGAAAAGTTCGTTTTCAATTCCAGCATATCCCGAGTTCATGCTCCGCTTAATAATAAGCGTGTGCGCGGCCTTTTCGACTTCTAAAATCGGCATGCCGAAAATAGGGGAGGACGGATCGTTATTGGCGGCGGGGTTCACCACGTCGTTTGCGCCGACAACAAGCGCCACATCGGTTGAATTGAAACCGGAATTGGCATCGTCCATTTCAACCAGCTTATCGTATTCCACGCTGGCTTCGGCAAGCAGAACGTTCATGTGTCCGGGCATGCGGCCCGCAACCGGGTGTATGGCATAGGAAACGTCAACGCCTTTTTGTGTCAACAGGACTTCCAGCTCATGAATAATGTGCTGGGCCTGGGCCACCGCCAGGCCGTAACCCGGAACAATGGATATTTTTTTAGAATAATTCATGAGTACGGCGGCGTCGGCCACCGACATTTCGGTAATGGGGCCTTTTGCCCGTGCTTCGCTTGCGCCGTGCACGGAAGCGCCTTCGCCGAAAGCCCCGAAAATAACGCTCGTGAGCGACCGGTTCATTGCTTTACACATGACAACAGTCAAAAGCGTTCCGGCGGAGCCCACCAAAATTCCTCCGGTTATCATGACTTGATTATGGAACAAAAACCCGCCGGAAGCGGCGGCAAGCCCCGTGCATGAGTTGAGCAGCGAAATGACCACGGGCATGTCGGCCCCGCCGATGGGAACGCTGAACAATATGCCGTATGCAAATGCCGCCAGGAGCGCGGCGTTTCCCAGCAAACCGTGACCATGCACGGCGGACAAAACGGCAAGGACGCCGGCCGCGATCATGGCCAGGGCCCAGGAATTGTTGATTAAATTGTAGTGCGGCAGCCGTATTGGTTTTTTTAGTATACCGCTTAATTTCAAGAACGCGACCATGCTTCCGCTAAACGACACGCCGCCGATGATAATGCTTGTCATGATCGTACCTTCGGCGGCGAAATTGCCGAAATAATGGTGCATCTCGCGTATACCGATGAGCGCCGCGCACGCGCCGCCCATGCCGTTGAACAGCGACACCAATTGGGGCATTGCGGTCATTTTGACTTTTTTCGCCGTGATCCATCCGATTGCCCCGCCGCAAAGTATTGCGGCCACGATGCATTCGATTTTTATCGCTTCCCGCCCGACATGACCGTGATGTCCGGTATACAGGAAAAAGGTGCCTACGATTGCAACGAGCATCCCTCCCGCCGAAACCAGATTGCCTCCTCGGGCGGTTTGGGGGTTGCTCATGAGCTTCAGGCCCACGATAAAGCTTACGGCAGCTATGAGGTAGAGGATTTCCAAAAGGTAATCGGTAATATGGGTCATGGTTGCAAACTAAGGCTTCGGCTTAAGTTTTTGTATTCGTCTTTTTCTTTTTGAACATTTCAAGCATCCGGTCGGTGACCACGAATCCGCCCACCACATTTAGGGTGCCCAGCACAACGATGATGAACCCGATGCACATCTCGACGATTTTTCCGGGATCGCTGCCGAGCACCACGATGATCGCTCCAATGAGGACGACCCCGTGAATGGCGTTGGCGCCCGACATCAGCGGCGTATGAAGAATGGACGGCACTTTTCCAATCACTTCAATCCCGATGATTATCGACAGCACAACAATATAAATCATCAATACGTTTTTGCCCAAAAAATCGATTATATGTTCCATGAATGGTCCTCGTTTAAGTTCAACGTGCTTTGGTCATGCGGATACACCGAGGATATAAGGCCCTTATGGAGAAGTTTTCCTTTATAAATAATAAGCGACCCTTTTGTAATTTCTTCCTCCAAGTCCCATTTGAACTCGCTCGGGGTGGTTAGATGAGCCAGAAACGCGGAAATGTTTCTGGCGTAGAGGTCGCTTGCATTAAGCGGCACCAGGCTCGGCAGGTTCGATTCTCCGATAATGCTTACGCCGTATTTTACCACCGTTTCGTCCAATTCGCTTCCAAAGCAATTTCCGCCCTGCTCAACGGCCATGTCCACCACAACCGATCCCGCCCGCATTCCTTGCAACATGTCTTCGGTCACCAAGAGCGGCGCTTTTTTACCCGTAACAAGCGCGGTAGTTATGACGATATCGGCGCTCATGACGTGCTTGGCGACAGTTTCCTGCTGTTTTTTAAGAAACGCTTCCGAAACGTCCTTGACGTATCCGCCTTCGATCTTGATTGACCCGTCGGCTTCCGATTCAATGAACTTACCGCCCAGCGATTCCACCTGCTCTTTTGTTTCGGGACGAATGTCCGATACTTCGACGATGGCCCCCAAACGCTTTGCGGTCGCTATGGCCTGAAGTCCCGCCACGCCAGCGCCCATGACCACGACTTTCGAGGGTTTAACGGTCCCAGCCGCGGTCATGAGCATGGGAAAGATTTTCCCCAATTTGTTCGCGGCAAGCATGACCGCTTTGTAACCCGCCAAATTCGACTGCGAACTCAATGCGTCCATTTTTTGCGCGCGCGAGATCCGCGGAATCGCGTCCATTGAAAAAGAGCTGACGCCCCGGTTGATGCACGCTTTAACCAGCATCGGGTTGGTCTGCGCGAACATGAAGGATATCAACACCGCTCCCGGTTTCATCAATGCTATTTCCGAAGTTCCCGGCGCGTTTACTTTCACGATAACGTCGGCGCCGCCATAGAGTTCGGCCGTATTCTCCACGATTCCGGCCCCCGCCGCCGCAAACTCGGCGTCGGAAAAATACGACGCTTCGCCGGCGCCTTTTTCAATCGCGCACGTAAACCCCTGGGCCGAAAGCCCTTTAACGGCGGCAGGGGTCAATGCGACCCGGTTTTCTTTCGGTTTCGTTTCCTTGGGGACAGCTAATTTCATAATATTTCCATTCCTACGGGCCAGTTTCCGGTTTTCCGTCTAGAAGAGAAACTAAATCGGGCGCAAGACAGGTGAAAAGTCGAACGGGATATGAACTGGTAAAATCAAAGTTCTTGGAATCGGGTCCCAGCACCGCTACCGTAATGGTCCCGAAAAAAGGGTCCCCTATTAAAAAAACGAAACAGGCTGCACGGTCAACAAAGGCCTCTCCGGTTTGAATTCCATGGGGCCCAAAAAAACGCCTGCGATGATCGCCGGTGCCGGTTTTTCCCGCAACCGTTATCAAGGAATCGAATGCGCGCGCGGCTTGAATCGCGGTCCCGGATTTTACGACGTTTGTCATACAGCCTCGCACCATTTGGGCGACTTCGATCGACAAGACCCGTTTGTTTGGCGCGCCTGAATTTTCAAGAACCGTTTCGTATGGTGTATTCGCGCCGAATTCCAATTCTTCGATTTGCCTGGTCGGAAGCTTTACCCCCTCATTCTGGATGATTCCCGCAAGCTCGGCAAGAGAAGTCGGCCTGTCGCCCGATGCTCCGATTGCGGTTGCGTAGGAGGGCGTTAATTCATTAAACGGATATCCCTGTTTTTTCCAGGATTTAAGAATATGGTCGAATGCGTCGATTTCGAGCATGATCCGCACTCTCGACCGTTGAAAACCAAGGCGGTTTTGGGTGAAAATCCATCGATACGCCTCGTGTTGATAGGGCCTGCTCGCACGTTTTAAATCGCCGAGAGTCCTCGACGGGTTTTGCGCGAAATAGCGCGCTGTAAACAGCTTTAACGGATGGATTTTGGCGATATATCCGCGGTCCGACAGCCCATATTCCTTTGAGCGGGCCAAAAGATTTTCAACGGTTTTATTCGAGGTATCGGATATTCCCCGGCGCAATAAAAAAACTTTTAACCCGTCGACGGTGGGGTCCTTGTCGACGAAAGAATAAATGACCGCCAAACGTCCCAAGGAAGGCTTTATTTCCGAAGCCAGGGTGTCCGCCATGGCAAAGGGCGGGACATTCTTCAATTGACGGTAAAAATCGGACAGGAACATTTCGCTTTCATGGTTGACGAACCGATTCAGATAGCTTTCCCATCGGGTTTTGCCCATTCCGTCCGTTTGCGTTATTGGGGACCCTTGCGAATCCATGGCGATGTAATAATCGACTATGTCGCGCATGATCCGGATGAAAACGAGATTTATGGAATAGGTAAAAGCCTCGCGAATGGAAACCACGCGGTCGTTGTCGTCATGGTTGAAATTTTCAAAACGGTGCAATCCTCCGCCGGTAAAAAAGCCTTCGGCCGGGCTTGCCGAATATCGGCGATTAAGGCTGGAATCCAGCATGGCGCCTAGGCCCGTGTCTTCGGCGCAGGCATAGTATGCACGGGCCCAGCGGCTTAAAGGATCGACGGCCGTAAATGTAAAAAGTTCATTTTTTTTAAGCATGGACAAACGCCCGTGCAACTCCTCAACCGCTTCAAGATAGGTGATAAGCGTCCGCAGTTTAGCGGCCGAGCCGAGATCAAGCCGGACGCCGTCGTTGAAATTGAGGGGCGCGCCATAGGAATCCGCCGATATTCTCGTCAGGTTGGCCCCGTCTTTTTTTTCAAAAAGGCCCAGGCCGTACACGACGTCGGCTTGGTTTCCTATGTCAAGCATGTGCCGCCCCCGCAGCCGCAGGGAATCCAAAAACGCCCCGTCGTTTTTAAGGCGACCGAAAAATCCGACGACCCGTGACGTCGCCGCCGAATCGAGCGTGCTTTTGACCGTGCAATCCAGGCGCGTCAGTTCGTATTTACCATGGACCGCGAGCAGTCCCATTAAAGGGTCCAAGACCATATTCGCGGTTTTCACCGGCGGCAACGGATCCGCCGGCCCCTGAGGGCTTTCCGTCGCCGAAAGGGGGCTCTTGATCGCCACATGCGCCGATAATGCTGAGGTGCAAAGCGATTCCGAAATTTCTCCCCGCGCCCGCAGAATCCTCAGATAATCGTCGGTTTTTTTACCGAGCGCGGCGGTGTCGGAAACCAGGTAGAATTCCGGCCGCTTATGGGCCAAAAGCATGCCGAGCACCATGCGTAAGGAACGCGCCCGCATAAGCGGGGAAGCGGCCCGGTTTTTCAGCGCGTTATTGACGGAATCGAAATCCGCGCCGTACCACAGGCCAAGGCCTTCGCCGAGCCCGGCCACTTCGCCGTGACCGGGGTAGGCCCCCAGCGGGGCCGTATTGATGTATTGAAGCGCGATTTCTTTACGCGCCGCAACGGTATTTTCACCCGCTTTGTAAACGCGCAGGCTCGCGCAGACCCATTGGCGAAGTTTCTCAAGCGGTCCCGTGGTGCGGCCGCCGGGCGAGTGGCGGTATTTTTCCATTTGGGTGGCAAGCGTGCTCCCGCCCTGCATCCGGGTCTTTATTCCTAGTTTCGACGCGCCGAAACTCCCGGCGGCGCGCACCAAGCGCCCCCAATCGATGGCGGGGTTTCGATAGGAATGCAGCGTATCGAGAAGGTTTTTATCTTCAATGGCCAACAGTGCGTCGACCGCGGGCTTTGGGATGGAGTCGAAAGCCGCGTAAACCGGCGAAGGAAACGCGGCTTTGTAAAGCGCCCGACCCTGCCGGTCGACGACCGTGATGCCCGCCCGTTGTTTTTCAGGGTAGGGAATAGTATATCCTTTGTCGAATATTCGCGCCGCTTGCGAGGAAATCACGGCCTGACGTTTTATAATAAAGCCGTTTTTCCGAAGTCGCTTAACAAAGCGCGGAATGTCGGTATAGCCCAGACGCCGGTCATAGGGGCCAAATCGCGGAAAGCGTATGCGGCCGGATGGTCCGGGCGCAACGGAAAAGGTGAGGCCTGCGGCGGTTTTTTTTAAATACAGAGCTTCCCCCCGCGAAGTTGTTATTTCGTAAATAATGCATGCCGTTGAAGCGGCCAGCGCCGCAATCACGATCGTCGGCATGAAAAGAAAATTACGGCGAGGCGATTTCCTTTTGTCCGGATTGATCGCGCGGCGACGGCGACCTCCGGGCCCCTTTGCTTTCCAGGCATTGATTTTTCGCGGAACCCAGGGAAGGATTTTTCCGGCGTTCCCCCCCGTCCGCGTTTGGCGAACGGACTTCATCATCCCGTCGAAGCCGTACCAGTAACCTGAAATCGTTGCGGCTGCCCTTCTAATGATATGATATACAGCCATGATGGCGGCCTTGCAAAAAGTCAATGCAACATTGTGTTCACTTAAGTTTAAAAGCAAAAATTATGCCGGGCCCGTCTCAGTGGACGTGGCATATTTTTTGCGCTTAAATCATTACCCTAGGTAATTACCGTAAAATAAGGCGGTTTTTCAATACGTAATTATCAAAAAATACCCGGAAAGGATTGCACTATGTCCGCAACACAGTCCACGATGATGGCGCTTGGAACGAGCGCTCCAAACTTTAAATTGCCCGATGTGCTTGGTTCTCCTATTTCACTAGAGCATTATGTCGACCAGCCGCTGCTTATCGTTTTTATGTGTAACCATTGTCCGTATGTCAAACATATCAGAAGCGGGTTTTTACTTTTGGTGCGGCAGTATCAGCAAAAGGGGGTCGGGATCGTGGGAATCAACTCCAACGACGCCGATGCCTTTCCCGAGGATTCTCCCGACAAGATGCTGGCCGATTCAATCAAATTCGCGTATTCTTTTCCGTATTTATACGACGAAACACAGGAAGTGGCAAAGGCCTACCGCGCGGCATGTACGCCCGATTTCTTTCTTTTCACGAAAGATAAAAAACTGTTTTATCGCGGGCAAATGGACGACAGCAGGCCGGGCAACGGGATACCGGTGACGGGCAAGGACCTGAGGCTTGCGCTGGACGCCGTGCTTTTGGGAGTGCCCGCTTTAGCGGCCCAGAAACCGAGCATCGGCTGCAATATCAAGTGGAAACCGGGGAACGGACCCGATTATTTCTCCCCTTAACCGGGCGCCCGTTCGGCTCACACAAGCTCCATTGAAAAGCCCTTGTGTTTCGAGAAATCGAGGGTAAGGGGTTTTATTTTCGCGCGGTTCTTGGATTCATACACCAATACCTGCGGTTCATGCAAACTCGCGGGATTGACTTTTGCGATTACGCCGAAGCAGCCCACGAGGTCGGGCAGCGGGGATTTGGTGATCCGTACGTGGGTCCCGACGGGAAATATCGGCGCGATGGAGAGCAGGCATTTTACGATGTCGGCGTTGAGTTTCGAGCCGCTCATGGCGATTATTTTTTTGAAAGCGTCGACGGGACTGAGCTTTGCCGAGAAATGATTGCGTCCATTCGTAAGCATGTCGTAAACGTCGGCGACGGCCACGATTTCCGCGAAACGGTGGATGAGGCCCGTTTTTGAAAAGCTTTTCACCGGCGGCCGGTTGTCCCCTTTTGTCCCGCGCGGATACCCCGATCCGTCCTGGAATTCATGGTGGCCGAGGGCGGCCACGGAACTGGTGGGCGGGATCAGGGCGTTTTCCGACAGCATAAGGTAGCCATAGGTCGTGTGCTGTTGGAAGACCGCTGTTTCTTCTTTAGTCAATGGCCCGTCTTTTTTGAGGATTTCCTCGGGAATTGCCATCATGCCAAGGTCATAATTGAGCGCCCCCAAACCGAGTTGTTTCATCTCGTCGGCCGAGAATTTGTATTTGTGGCCGATGCACAGGGAAACTATCGTGACATTGATGGTATGGTCATATACGCCGTGACCCGATTGCTGCAAGTTGGTGAGGTTGACAACGGTCCAGGGCTCGGTGAGAATATCGTCGACGACCTTGGTGATGACGCCGAGCATGTCGGCTTTTGCCATGATATCGTTAATGGCCGATTTGCTCTTTTTGATACTTTCAATGATATCGTCCTTGGCTTTTCTCGTCTGATCAAAAATCGTATTGAGGTTTTTCGAGGAGTGGTCGAGCACTGAGCTCATTTCCCGGCGCACTTGCTGGGAAACGACCGTTTCCGGAATGATCCCTTCGGCGCCTTCAACGGAAATGCCGATTTTTTGATACCCGCGTTTCTTGAGCATCTCGATGATCGGCCGCTTGATCTGGAAGCCGGCCGCGATCATGAGCCGTCCGGTGTTATCGAATATCGATTCGGCAACCACCATACCCTCTTTTACTTCGTCTATGGAATATAATACCATGGGCTTTGCCTTGTTAATTCATCGCGATGTAATTCCGGGCACTGCTTAGACCTTGCCACGGGCATACTTTGTTACATTTATTTATTACGTATAAACCTTAAGTATTACGTTAAAATATCGCACTCTAATGCAACGTATTCTTATGACCGACGATATGTCCACCGTGAAAGGGGGATAAATATGCGTAGTTTATTTTTAGTCGTAGCGACGGTGCTTTTATGCATTGTAAGCGCCTTGAGCGCATCTAACGAAAGCTCATATGTCGTTCCGATCAAAAACGACATTGCGATTTTCGCCCATAACCCGACGCTAACCGATGAAAAGCCCGTTGTTATGGCGGGAACGTCAGACCGGCTCTTGGTTACTGAAGCTTCCGGAACAATGTTGAAAGTGGCGGATCTTAAGGGAAATTCAGGCTGGGTTGCAAAGGATCTGGTACGACCATTCGTACCGGACAAATCCATGACTTTTAACGACATCAACGTATATGCGTATTTGGACAATCCGCAACCGATCTTTATTATAGACGGCGATGACCCCAATGCCGTTAAAATAATGCTCGATCGGTCGTTTGCAACGGAACTTAGGGAAAACCTCGACAGGTACACGGTTAACAGGATAGTGGGCGGCAGTGAAGCGATGTGGTGAGCGCAAAAGCACCATGCGCGGAATTCATCCCGAACATGGTGCTTTGTTTTTCCGCACGGATTTACCCCGCTTAGACAGTTCTTACAAATTGCAATTTGAATTGGCAATTTGTAAGAACTAGTGTATATTACAATATATGATTTATCCCCGTAAAATTGAACCGATTTTCTCCAGGCTAGCCACACAATATCCGATTGTGACGGTAACCGGGCCCAGGCAATCCGGGAAAACGACGCTGTGTCGAAAAGTGTTTCCGCACAAGAAATATTATTCTTTTGAAAATCCGGACATCAGGCAAAGGGCAGTCAATGATCCGCGCGGATTTCTCGAAGAATTGGGAAATGGCGCGATCCTGGATGAGGTCCAACGAATTCCTGAAATTCTGTCCTATGTTCAGGGTATTGTGGATGAAGCCGATAAATCCGGCATGTTCATTCTTACCGGCAGCGCGCAATTTGAACTTTTATCGAACGTTACGCAATCGCTGGCCGGGAGAACGGCGCTTTTAAATTTAATGCCGTTTTCTCTTTTTGAGGCGTATGCTTCTTTTTCAGGGACCGATATCGAGTCGATTTTATATAAAGGATTTTATCCTCGAATATTCGATAAGAAGCTCAATCCGACCGAAGCGCTCAGGTATTATTGCAATACCTACATTGAGCGGGACGTTCGGTCTTTACTTGCAGTAAAAGACCTGAATTCCTTTGAAGTGTTTCTCAGGTTATGCGCGGGGCGAACGGGACAGCTTTTGAATTTGAGCTCGCTTGGTATTGATTGCGGCGTCAACCATCAAACCGTAAAAAGTTGGCTTTCGGTATTGGAGACGAGCTATATAGTTTTTTCGCTGAAACCCCATTTTAAAAATTTTAATAAACGCCTTGTTAAAGCTTCCAAGCTCTATTTCATGGATTGCGGATTAAATTCCTATTTGCTTGACGTTACAGAACCGGATTATTTGAAAAACCACCCGCTTAAAGGTAATCTCTTCGAAAATTTCATCATTGCCGAGCTGCTTAAACAGCGGTTCAACACGAACCAAAACAATAACCTGTATTTCTGGCGCGACAATACGGGCCATGAAATAGACCTGCTCTATGATTTCGGGACAACGGTCTTTCCCGTTGAAATCAAATCGGGAAAAACCGTTTCCAGCGATTTCATTAAGAACATTGAATTTTATAAAAGCGTTAATCCGGATTGCAAAAAAGCGGCGATAATTTACGGGGGAGACGCTTCGTATCGTGAAAAGGACACATGGTTCGTGGGCTATAAGGACATTGGGATATTTGAAAATCTTGATGCGCACTGTATGTTAAAATTACCCCACACTTAAGCAAAAGGTATAATTTTTATGCACTACGACGGAACCATAATCCGGCCGCCTAATGAAGCGGAAAGAAACATCCTGCGGCGCGAGGAAACTATGCGATAAATCCCATTTTCGACAAACTGAGTTCCATGACCACAACGGGATTAGGGATGCCGAAACCATCCAATACCTTTGGGTGGACTTCGCCGAGGTGGCCGATAACGGCGTCATTGACGAGGACGTTTGCCGAGCGTCCCGGCAGATACAGGCCGAAATCGTTGGGCGACAGGTTCCAGGAAAAACCCATTTCGCGCATAAGGTTTTTAAGCACGGATTTGATGTCGGAAAAGCCGATTTTCGAATCGACGACCCCGATCCCCGCAAAGACTTCTTCGCCGGGATCGCCGGTGGTTTCGTTGATATAGGCGACTTCTCCGGTTTCAAAAATCCGCTGCGGCAGGGCGCTACTCGTGTTGGCGGCGATGATTTCGATGATGCCGCCAACAAGGCCGGTGCGCACGATGGTTTGGTCGGCGCTGATCGGATTGTCGATGGCGACGGGCCGGTTGAGGACGGGCATCATAAGTTTTTCGAATTCACGCTGCTCGGAAGTCAACATGATTGAAACGATTTCCAAAAAACCCATGCCCACGAGCGTTTCGCGGATTTCCTGCTTTTTGGCTTCGGCGGGAAGGATGCGTCCGATGGTAAAATCGCGGATTTTCTTTCGGGGGAAATTTTTGAACCCAAACGCGATCGCCACGTCTTCCATAAGGTCTTGTTCGTGTTTAATGTCGCTGCGGTAGCAGGGCACGAGCGCTTGCGCGTGGTCGCCGTTTTCACGCGCATCGTAGCGCATTCTTTTAAGGCAATCGATTATTTCGCCATTGGTAAGTGGATGGCCTAAAAGACCCCTGCAATGATCGAAATTCATCCGAAAGGGCGATGGGGCAAGCTTTGGGGTCGCGGTTTCGCGGTCCGGATATTTGACTGTAACGGAATAAACCGAGCACGACGGGCAGGCTTCCTTAATTGACGTGACAATAATATTCAGCATGGTTTCGGGGATGTGGGCGTTGAGTCCGGTCACGTCGATAAAAAGACCGGTGGTGTTTTTATCGACCCGTGTGGCTTCGCTATTGATGATCGGGGGCATCGAAAGCACAAGGCCCTTTTCGTCGATGAGAAGCGGAAAACGCTCGAAACCGTTAAGCAAGTGGGCAAAGTCTTTTCCTTTGGGGTGCGACGCCAGTATTTCGCGTGGAGAAGCCGGGGCGGCCTGTCCCATGATATTCAAGGGCACGAACCTGATTTCCTCGTCGGTCGCCGCAAGGTAGCGGATTTTTTTACCGATGGTCGACAAATCGTAAACGCCGATGGCCCCGAATTTCCTGTTTCGTCCAAGGGCCCAATGAAGGTTTTCCTGCAGCTTCATGAGACTTTTAATCGAGTCTTCGTCGAAGGAAACGTCGCGGATGATTGCGCAGGCGATTACCGGGCGATAGGACGTTTTCGCGCTTACCGTCGGATCGACCGCCACTTCATACTCGGACGGGTGGGCCTGATAATCAATCATTCCCGTGGATTTTCCGAGATAGCCGTTAAGGCTGCGCGCGATGCCGGGCGCGTCGAAATTGTCGGGCCGGTTGGCAAGCAATTCCAATCGGATCGATTCAACCGGTTCGGTTTGTTCGAAATCGACGCCCTCCGCGGTATGCGGTTTCCCGCAGCGGTCGCAGCCCACGGGAGCGCTTTCCGCATATTCCAAGGTCTCCCCGCAGCTTTTACAGATGCGACGGAAGGTCGTTTCAATGCCGTCCACGCTGCATCCCATTTCGTGGAAGGTTTCGATGAGCCGGTCGACCCCGATGTCTTCCTTGAGAAATCGACGCAAATAGGGGAGGGAAATTCCAACTACCGGCATGTAGGCACCTCTCTTAACCAGGAAATGTTTGAAATGTATATCTGCCGCAGATCGTCGAGATTATATTTGATCATCGCCAGGCGCTCCATGCCAAGCCCCCAGGCAAGCACCGGGGCCGAGCAGCCGAGCGGTACGGTCACTTCCTTTCTGAAAATGCCCGCCCCGCCCATTTCGATCCACTCCCGCCTGCTTTCAAGATACACGTGCACTTCCAGGCTGGGCTCGGTATAGGGAAAAAACGACGGCCTGATTTCGATTTTATCGAAACCCATTCGCCGGTAAAATTCCGAAAGGATGTCCATAAGCTGCGCAAGCGAGGCGCCTTCCTCCACGATGATCCCGTCGACTTGCGTAAAAACGGGCAAATGCCGGTAGTCAACCGCTTCGCGGCGAAACACGCGGCCGATGCAAAAATATTTTCCGGGCGCCCTTGGCGTTTTATGGAGTTGTTGCACCGAGGCCGAGGTGCAGTGGGTCCGCAGGACGTTTTTTTTCGCGAGTTCGGCGTTCCAGGAATACTCCCAGCCCTTCGAGGCGCACGGACCGCCGTTTTCATGGGTCGCTTTAATCGCCTCGACAAGGTCGGCGGCGGGAAGTTTCGACAGCGCCGGGTCCTTGACGTAGAAAGTGTCCTGCATGTCTCGCGCCGGGTGGTCTTGGGGTTGAAAAAGCGCGTCGAAATTCCAAAACGACGATTCAACGTGGGGAGAAGCGGTTTCCGTAAAGCCCATGCCGTAGAAAATGGAGCGTACTTGGTTAAGCAAACGTTGAAAGGGGTGTATTTTTCCCGAATGCAAAAAATCGACGTCGTTTTGAATGTCGTAGGGTTTGAAGGTGACGTTTTTCCAGGCCCCGTTTTGCAAAAGCTCGGAAGTCAAGGAAGTGGCCTCTTCCTTGACGCGTATGGAAGCCGGCGAAGCCATGAGGGACCTGCCGTTTTCGGAAACCGAGGCGCTTCTTCGCTTGCGGGTCTTTACAGTAAGGAATTGGCCGCGTTTTTTCAGGAGTTCCGCGCCGTTTTCAATAAAAGGGAATTGACTGCGTGCTTCTTCGACGATGAGCGTTTTCTTTTCCCGCAGAAGGTCGAATAATTTTTCGTCGTCGCCTTTAATACCAACGGCTTTTTTTCCGTCCTCCGTTATCGATAAGCAAGCGCCCTCTTTAACGGCCCACCCTTTATCCAGAAGCGTTTTGAGGTTTTTCCCGATGACTTTTTGCTCGACGCCCGTTTTTTCCGAAAGCTCCTGAAGATGCAAGGGCGCGCCGTGACCGGCAAGAACTTTTAAAATGGTTTTATCGGGAAGTTCATCGGGCGCGATAAGCTCAATTTTTGGCGACAACTGGATTTCGCTTACTTCATTTTCCATGAGCGCGGCCAGCCCAAGCTCCTGCAAGTATTGCGCGGTGGAAAACACGAAAACCTGGTCGATGCCGAGTTTTTCGACCATTTCGTCAATCGAAACGCCATGGCCGGCCTTAAAGAGGTAATTCAGGATGTCATAGTGCATCCTTGTCAGCGAAACGGGTTCGTTCATGGAGGCCCCGGAAAGTCATTTTAAAAGGTACGAAAAACGGTAAACGATCATTCAAAATAAATGAAGCGGTAAGCAGGAACAAGGAATAGGCAATGAATGCGCAATGTTAAAAAAGAGACGTTTGATCGCGCCGCGGTATCTTATTTTTGTTGTAGTATTTTATGGGCACTTTGTGATAGTATTAATTTGTACGCGAGGAGACCACGAAGCATCATGACGGAAAAGGTAATCATTATCGGATCGGGTCCTGCCGGGCTTACCGCGGCGATTTACGCGGCGCGGGCGAATTTGACGCCGCTTCTTTTTGAAGGGTTCATGGCCGGGGGAATTCCCGGCGGACAGCTCATGACAACGGGGAAAGTGGAAAATTTTCCGGGTTTTAGGGACGGCATAGACGGCCAGAAACTGATGGCCGAAATCCGGGAACAGGCGCTACGGGTCGGAACACGGATGATTATGGAAGACGTTGAAGACGTCTGTTTGTCCGAGGCCCCCTTTAAGCTGACTTCATCCGGCGGCGACCGTTTTGTTCCAAATAAATTCTATTTTCGGGTTTTTCATGGCGCGCTCGCGCATGATCT
>Ga0182027_10002300_pt1 | contig 31169 bp, 27 predicted proteins | sample 712E1DmetaG_FD_121300 | JGI IMG/M metagenome (GOLD analysis project Ga0182027, IMG submission 121300) | Permafrost microbial communities from Stordalen Mire, Sweden - 712E1D metaG (Illumina Assembly) | ecosystem: Environmental > Terrestrial > Soil > Wetlands > Permafrost | place: Sweden...
AGTGGCATGGAACTTTCGAGTGGTGATGCTGTCGTGCTTATGGATGGCGATGGACAAGATCCACCGGAGGTAATTGCTGAATTTATAAAAAAATGGGAAGAAGGATACGATATTGTATATGGGCAACGAGTAAAACGAGAAGCTTCATTAGTAATGCAATTAAGTTATAAACTTTTCTACAGGTTATTTAAAAACCTATCTGAGGTAAAAATACCTGTAGATGCTGGTGACTTTTCTTTAATTAACAGAAAGGCAGTTGATCAGATATTATCATTTAGTGAAAAGGATGTTTTTTTAAGAGGTTTGAGGGCCTGGGTTGGTTTTAAGCAAACTGGAGTGGAGTACAAGAGGCCCGAGCGTTTATTTGGTCGAAGTACCAATAATTTGCTGAAAAATATCTGGTGGGCCAAAAAGGGAATTTTTTCATTCAGCACCAAACCTCTCCAGTATATTCAGGCGATCGGCGTTACTGTCTTTATCGCTACAATAGGGCTCTCAGTATTTTATCTAATTAATTATTTTATCAATCCTCCCCAGGGAGCCAAGGGTATCCCAACAATTATATTCCTCGTACTTGGATTAGGAGGCGTTCAACTTATTTCTATTAGTATTTTGGGGGATTATATTGGTAAAATAATTGAAGAGGTTAAAAACAGGCCTAAATACATAAGAGATAAAATAATTTATAATAGTAAAGTTTATTCTTCACCAAATGATATCAATAAAGTTATAAATGAAATACAAACGAATAAAGAATTATATGTATGAAAGAGGTTAAGAATAATGTTAATGTATTTAATAAAGATGTCGAATTAAACCAAGGCTACAAGTACACTACTAATGCACCTTTTTCAGCTGTTGTTGCAAATAAAAGGTTGACAAAGGCAACATTAGACAATCTTCCTTCAAATGTAAAAACCTTAATTGATATCGGTTGCGGTGATGGAACTTATACTAACGAATTGAAACTTATAAGAAAAGACTTAACTTTTGCTGGCACAGATCCTGCTGAAAAAGCAATAGATCATGCAAAACAGAATTATCCGGATATTGATTTTTTTATTTCTAACATTTTAGTTACAAAAAGTTTTGTGAATAAGCATTTTGATATAGCAGTTATGAGAGGTGTTTTGCATCATTTATCGGATCAGGAAAAAGCTATAAGAAACACCCTGTTACTTGCTGACAATATGTTAATAATTGAACCTAACGGCAACAATCCGATATTAAAATATATTGAAAAGCATTCACTCTATCATATTGAACACGAAGAACAATCTTTTACTACTCAGAAACTGATAAACTGGTGTAAAGATGCCGGATGGCAAGTTTCTTTCATTAAGTATGTTGGATATGTACCTTATTTTTTCCCAACTTTTTTATCTAAAACAATTTATTTATTTCAGCCGTTCCTGGAAAAAATACCATTGTTTAGATTCTTTTTTAGTGCACAAATCATTATTCTTTGCAAAAAAAGGCATGGCAAGCATAAAAGATGATCGTGGCTACAACCAGGGATTTAAGCCATCCAAAGCATTGAATATTCGTACTCAAAAAAGATGTGATTATATAATATTTCAGATGGATCATATAGATAATGCCACTGAAATACTTGAAATAGGTTGTGGCACAGGCGAATTGTCTTTTATGCTTGCAACTAAAACGCAAAAAAAAGTATTAGGAACTGATTTCTGTGTGCCATTTATTTCAGGAGCAAATAGCACATACAGCTTACCCAACCTGTCGTTTATGGTTGTTGACTTTAACGATCCGGAACCATTGACTGAAAGAAAATTCGACTATATTGTTGGCAACGGAATTCTTCACCATTTATATGCCGACATTGATAAGGCTCTTTGCAATTTTAAAAAATTACTTAAGGCCAATGGTAAAATTATATTTTTGGAACCCAACCTTTATAATCCATATTGTTATTTGATTTTTCATACAACTTCTTTCTTTAGAAAGTGGGCCCGACTTGAGCCGGGAGAGATGGCTCTTACTAAGAGAAAGATGAAAAAAGCGTTGCAGGCTGGCGGATATCAATCAATAAAAATTGAATATAAAGATTTTTTACTACCAAATACTCCGGTTTTTCTAATCAATCCGATTATTGCATTAGGCAAAGTTTTGGAAAGAGTTCCAGGTATAAATTTTCTAAGTCAGTCGATTTTTATTTCAGCTATAAATTGAAGTATATACTGCGAATTGCATAGAATCAGCAATGAATATTCTCAACTGCGAAGCTTAAATCAATTATTATCATGTGGAAAAAATGTCTGAATTTTTTGGAAAAGAATAATAAATCAATTCTTATCATAATTCTGATATTGAATTTTACATTAAGATTAATAATATATTATTCCACAAAATTGTTTTATTTTTCTGATTATAAGGCATATTTTGATGCAATTGAATCAATTCACATTGGCAAAAGGATACCTCTTTATTCAGGAGGATTTAGCTATTTAAACTCATATTTTGGCTACTTTTTCAAATATATATTAGGCAATATAGATTACTATTTTTTAATTAATTCCCTTTTTGGCACAATTGCAACATTCATAGTTTACAGAATAATAATCGCATTAAAAATAAGCAAAGTAAAAGGGTTAATAGCTGCATTTGTTCTTTCTCTTTATACTGAATTTATGGTTTTTAGTTCTGTTCTATATACTCCAATAATCATGGTGACAATTCTTGGTCTGGTTATCATGTTTTCAATAAGATTTGCTGAAAAAGAACTTTTTTCGATTAAATATTTTACATATATTATTATACTTGTTGTAATTTCCCTCTTTTTAAAACGTGAATTAATATACATATGGGGACTATATTTAGTATTTGCTTTTATGCAAATACTAAATAAAAACAAACAATTGGCAATACGATTTCTGATTCTTTCCATTGCTTTGTTCTTCTTTATAACAACAATATCAACCCAAATAATTCTTAATGGGAATGAGGCTCTTAAGAGAAACTCATTTTTAATGTTTGCACATACATGGTATGGGGGTGACGGAGGTAAAGTTCAAATAACATATCCTGAGAAGCAAAAATTGTATGATAAAAAATTTAAAGATTATTGTGAAAAAAGAGGAATTCATTCCCCAGATTCTAACGACATGTATAATTTTCAAGACCTGGAACTCAGGGAGTCCATATTAAATCATCCGTTTTCATGGATCCGGTTGCAGTTTCACAAATTTTTCTGGGAATATGGAGTATTACCGGAAAGCACAAGTTTTCGGATCTTAATGACTGGATTGTTGAAGGGTAGTACAATTTTAATTGCCACAGTTTTATTACTGCCTGTTATGACAATAATTACTTTATTAATCCTGACTTTCAATTTGAAAAGAAGTATTAAGAAATTAAAGATGGAACCGCCCCATCTTTTAATGGCAATATTTTTAGTTTATTATTTAATAGCAACAGTTTTTTACTATCCTTATTCGGAAAGATACAGAATACCTGTAATGGTCTGTTTCTGGATACCTTTATTGGTCGATAACCTTGTTGATTTCAGGTTAAAGGCGCTTGTTAATAATAAGAAAGAAATGATTATTAAAGCACTGATATTTTTAATATTTGCTGTGAATTGGTCTTATGAAGCATACATAATTGGAATAAAGAACAGAGGAAGATATAATAAAACTCTTTATGAGATTCAGGATAAGAATGTCAGCGAATCATTTTATACTAGTCCAACTCTATTTCAGTAAGTACTGAGTCTGTTTCTGTAGAATATTCGAACCGATTTTGATTATCCATTTGAATAATCAAAAAGGCTGACAAAATCAAAAGTAGACTATGTTCAACGCTCAGCTTGAAATTTATCTGCCTTTTTGGTTTTAAACTTTTATCTTGTCTTTGACCGTCATAAAATCACTTCATAGCTACATAATAACTAAATAACTACCTTCTGGGAAACTGCGGAAATTGGGACGTTCTATTACTATAATCAAAAATATTTTAGGCTTGGGTCAGGGTCACGAACGAACGAACCGTGCAAAAAGAAACATTGCCGCCTCGTTTGCTATAAAAGGGATTAGCATCGCTCTGGGTCTGGTCCTGGTTCCCTTAACGATTAATTATCTTAGCCCTGCCAAATATGGAATCTGGATAACTTTATCCTCTCTGGTTGGATGGTTTGGATTTTTCGATATCGGATTGGGGAATGGGCTTAGAAACAGGTTTGCTGAAGCAATGGCCAACGGGAATCATACTCTTGCTAAAGCCTATGTCAGTACCACTTATGCTATCCTGATTATTATTATCAGCATTGTTTTGTTTTTCTTTTATATAATCAATGTTTTCCTTGATTGGGGTATTATTTTAAATAGTGGAGATGATCCTCTCCTGAAAAAAGAACTTAGTTATCTGGCTATTGTCGTTTTTACCTCTTTTGGGATGACCTTTGTTCTTAACCTGATTTCAGTTATTCTTAGTGCAGATCAGCAACCGGCTAAAAGCGCATTATTCGATTTAATTGGTAAATCACTTTCATTAATATTCATTTATGTTCTTACACAGGTCAGTAAAAGTTCACTTCTCTCATTAGGTCTGATATATTGTACTATTTCGCCACTTGTTCTGGCATTATCTACTATCTGGTTTTTTAATAAGAAATACAAACCTTACCGGCCTTCATTAAAATCAATTGACTTCAGCAAGGCAAAAGATCTGTTTAGTCTTGGAGTTAAATTTTTTGTAATACAAATAGCTGCTATATTATTGTACCAGACAAATAATATGATCATTACCCAGTTATTCGGACCTGCAATGGTAACACCGTATAGTGTTGCTTTTAAATATTTTAGCGTTTTGATGATGGGTTTTATGATTGTTGTCGCTCCATTCTGGAGTGCATTTACCGAAGCCTGGGCAAAACAAGATGTTGCATGGATAGAAAGCATTATGAAAAAACTCATGAAATTATGGCTTGTAATAGTTGCCGGTGGTATTATTATGCTTTTGTTTTCCGGTTTCATTTTTAAAGTTTGGATCGGGAATAACTTTGCTGTGCCCTTATCAATTTCCATCCTTTCATTGAGCTGGATCCTTCTGACTGCATGGAACGGAATATTTGGTCAGTTTCTAAACGGCGTAGGCAAGATAAAACTCCAGTTATATCTTGGTATTTCCGGGGCAATTATAAATGTCCCGTTAGCTATATTTTTAGGACGATTAATGGGGATTACAGGTATTTTATTAGCCAATGTGATATTAGGTTTATTAGGTGCATGGGTATATCCGTTACAATATAAAAAATTAATTTCAAAGAAGGCTTTAGGAATTTGGAACAAATAGTCTAAGAAAAGTGAAAATACTGATTTTGACATATACCAACCCAATCAACGCTTCAGGTATTGTCGCTTATGATTTATTGATTGGACTTTCTTCTGTTGATGGGAATGATGTTCGAATTCTGGTTAGAGAATGGGACAAATATGAAGACAACAGAATAGTAACCATTGAGACAGCTTTTGAACATTATTTATATGCCATTATCCGCCGCATCAAACGCTTCAGGAAAAAAACATTAAAATTTATCTTCAATAATTATAAAACAAAAGATGAAAAACTTAAAGAAAAAATAAACAGTGATTATTATTTTGAATATAATATGTCTGAAACATTTTACTCTACAAAAAAAATATTAAGAAGAGCGGGTTTCAGACCAGAAATAATTTTTGTATTATTTACACCAGCTTTTATATCGTTTAGAAACTTACATGAAATTAGTATATTGTCTAGTGCCCATATATTTTTATACCTGATGGATATGGCACCTTTTACAGGTGGGTGTCATTATGCTTGGGATTGCACTGGGTATCATAATAAGTGTGGTAACTGTCCAGCTCTTTACTCAAATCTAGAAAACGATCAATCTAGAATAAACTGGGAGTTTAAAAATAAATTTATTCAAAATACGGATCTCTCAGTTATTTATGGTAGTAAATGGCATTATGAACAGTTATTAAATTGTAGTTTATTTAGCCTGAAAAAGAAATTAAAAATACCATTAAGGATCAATACGGAAATTTTTAAACCGGGTGAACGAGATTTAGCAAGAGAATATTTTAATCTTCCAAAAGAAATGAAGATAATATTATTTGCTGCAGTAAAGATTGCAGATAAAAGGAAAGGGTTCATTGAATTAATTGAAGCTTTAAAGTGTTTAAAACACAATATATCAAATAGTGAAATTAATAATATACATATTATAATTGCTGGTCAAGACGCCCCTGAATTGACTTCTCAGTTGCCTTTTCCTCATAAGGTACTTGGTTATTTAAATCACAATCAACTTGCATCTGCTTTTCAAGCAACCGATATTTTTGTATCCCCAGTTATTGAAGATTCAGGACCGATGACTGTTATTCAATCTCTTCTTTGTGGTATTCCTGTCGTTTCATTTGATATCGGAGTAGCGCAAGATTTGGTAATTAATGGACAAACTGGATATAAAGCTGTTTTAATGGATAGTGAAGGATTTGCTAATGGCATTCAATCAATCTTAGAATTAGATGAGATTTCATATAGAGATATAAGAAGTAATTGTGCTAAACTTTCTATTGAGATGTTTCAAAAGGATAAATTCTACGAATACTTGAAATTTGCCTTTAGTGAAGTTTTCAAAAAGAACTGAAAAACTTATCTCAACACTTGATTGGGGAATAAATAATTATTGTAAAATAACTTCCATCAAAATGAATCTTTCGAAAGTTACTTCTGATATAGAACAAGCGATGTCCATCAAATATAATACGATGGTTTATGAACTAAAACGAACAGGGAAAAAGGTTTTAGTTCTTAGTCTAGGTGAAGCGTTCTTTGATATCCCATTATTCCCTTTTGATACTCTTCCTTTTCCTGATATTTATCACTATTCTAATTCTCGAGGATTACCCGAATTACGGGAGAAACTCGCCGAGTTTTTTCTCAGAAAATATGATATACCAATTAATTATGAAAAGGAAATTTTAATTACTTCCGGATCAAAAGCTGCAATACATTTCACATTGATGGCAATCATCAATCCAGGTGATGAAGTAATTTTGCCAGAACCATTTTGGGTAAGTTACCCAGAACAAGTCAAATTATGTTATGGTAATCCTATTAGTGTCCCTTATGATAAAACAGTCTATGATTTTGAAGAGTATATTAACGAAAGAACAAAAGCAATAATAATTTGTAATCCGAATAACCCGACCGGGTATACCTACACAGAAAAAGAGCTTGAGCATCTATTGTTTTTAGCTGAAAAATATAATCTTTGGTTATTGAGTGATGAAGCATACAGCGAATTTGTTGATGATAATAAGTTTATATCTCCAGGAAAGATTGATAGAGAAAAAAAACATACAATAATCTTCAATTCTATATCAAAAAATTATGGAATTTCGGGTTGGCGATTAGGATATGTTATTGGTGATGAGAATTTGATTTTTAATATCTTAAAAGTTAATCAGCACATAATTACTTGCCCAGCTACGATTTTGGAACTTTATGTAAACCAGTACTTCTATGATATACTAAATCATACGGAACCACAAATAAAGGAATTAATTCAGAAAAGAAAAGAGGTTGCCAGGTTTATGAAAGAAATCGGGTTGGAAGCGTTACCAGGTGAAGCAACCTTTTACTTTTTTGTTTCGATAGCACCTACACAACTGTCATCAGAGGAATTTTGCACCAAACTTTTGCATGAATATTTTATTAGTACCGTTCCAGGTATAGGATATGGGCAAAGTTGTGATAAATTTATTAGAGTATCTATCGGGACTTCGTCAATGGAAGAAATTAAACATGCATTGAAAAAGATTAAAACATTAGTTGATGATACTCATATATTTGAAACTCACAAATCATCTAATGCATTAGTTGTTGCCGGTGGTTTGTGGCAAATACCACTAATAAATTTTCTAAAAGCAAAGGGTCATACAGTTTTTGTAGTTGATCCATATCTTCATTCACCTGGGGTAAAACTGGCAGACAAACATATCAAGTGCGACGTCAGAGATTTTGAGAAAATTAAAAACTTAGTAAAAGATCAAAAGTTTTCGATTATTACAACTGATCAATCTGATATTTCTGTTAATACTGTAGCAAAGTTGAATTCTTATTTCAATATCCCCAGTAATGATTACGACATTACAAATCGCTTTGTTAATAAAATTGAAATGCGTAATTTATGTTCAGTAAATCATATTCCCATACCTAATTACGCTAAAATTAGTAATGTCAACGAACTGAAATCATTTATAGTTAAAAATGATTTGCCAATTATTTTAAAACCAGCTGATTCGCAAAGTAGTAGAGGAGTATTTAAAATTGATAAAAACAATTGCTCTAATATTGAGCATTTCGTAATTAATAGTTTAAAATATACAAATTGTGGATATTTAATTGCTGAAGATTTTATTGAAGGGCAAGAAGTAACTGTTGAAGGCATTTCTTCAAATTATAATCATAAAACGCTGGCAATTTCGTTGAAAAAGCACTTCAGAACGGGAATAGCCTCCGCATTAGAATATCCTGCTGATATTCCTGAAGAATTGTACTTTGAGCTGGAAAGGATTAATGATACTTTGGTGGAGAAGTCTGGTTTGAGATATGGAATAACTCATGCTGAATATATTATAAATATTGAAAAGAATGAAATAAAACTTGTGGAAATTGCTTGTCGTGGAGGGGGGACTCTTATATCGTCTGATATAGTAAATTGGGTCTCCGGTATTAATTTATATGAATTACATTATGCTAATTTGAAAGGCGAAATCATTGATGTCAAAGCATTAAACCCAAGTAAAAGACCTGCTTTGTTGCAATTTTTTGAATTTCAAAAGGGGAAAGTTAAATCCATAAAAGGACTTAAAAAGGCTAAAGAAATTGACGGAATTCATCATATTGCATTAAACTTTAATATTGGTGATAAATTACTCCCTGCCGAAGATGATCGCTCCAGACAAGGATTTTTTATTGTTTTTTGCAATAATCGAGAAGAGCTGAACATAATTAAAAATAAAATTTATAATACCATAGAGATCGAGTATGAATAGAATTCCAATATTCGATAGCCTTACTCATCCAACCCTTGATGGACATTGGATTTTACCTAGGTATGCAAATCGAAGCAATATAGATGATTTGTTAAAAAATATGCAATTAAATAATGTGCAATGGGCATTTGCAGTGGGTATGAGTGGTATCGGCAGCTATGAAGAGAGTAGTTTTGTTAAATTAATCAAAGAAAAAGCTGATAAGAAACTCTTTCCAGTAGCATTTCTTGATATTTCAAATATTGCGAATAGTTATGATTTAGACGTATTGCTAAGCAACATTAAATCTTTAGGATATTCCGGTATTAAACTTCATCCTCGCATTGGAAAGTTTAATTTAACTCATCCTCTATTACCTTTAACTATTGATAAAGCAAATGAATTTGGATTAACCGTGTTTTTATGTACATATTTCTATGATAATAAGAAAGATAGTTGTTTAAATAATATTAATACCTTAATTCAACTTTTAACTACTATAGGTACAAAAAGTAAAATAATTTTATTACATAGTGGTTGTGTCCTCTTACTAGAATACATAGAAATTGCACGAGCATTTTCTAATGTACTTTTGGATTTGTCATTTACACTATGCAATTATCAAGGTAGTTCAATAGATTTAGACCTACAATATGTTTTTGAAAATTTTGACCGACGTATTTGTGTTGGTTCCGATCACCCCCAATTTAGTCTCGAGAATTTTCGAAAACGATTCGAACATTTTAGTTCAAAAATAGAACTAGAAAAAGCTGAAAACATTGCTTATAAAAACATTAATTCTTTTATAGCTAATGCAATTAACGAATAAAGATAAAAATGAAATAATTCAAAGATATTCTGAAAGATATCGGCAATATGGTTATTCCCCAATCACTCTAGGATGGATTAAAGGGAAACAGGATATTCGTTTTGATGTTCTTACATCTCTTCAAGATTTGTCAAACAAATCAATCCTTGATATTGGATGTGGCTTTGGAGACTTAAATATTACATTAAAAAATAAATTTGATAATTATTACTATTTAGGAATGGATATAGTTCCAGATTTAATTACCGAGGCGAAGCGTAGATATTTAAATAAAAATATTAATTTTTTGTGTGGAGATTTTTTAGAGAATTTAGTTTCACAGGAATTTGATTTTGCAATAGCATCTGGCATTTTTAATTTTAAATTAAAGGAGCAGAATAATTATTCTTTTATTGAAAATGTTATAAGAGAAGCTTTATCAATTTGTCGTGAAGGAATTGCGTTTGATTTTTTATCAGATAAAGTTGATTTTAAATACAAACACACTTTTCACTCATCGCCGGAAAAAATTCTTAAAATTGCATATAAATATTCTCGAAATATTGTACTTCGTAATGATTATATGCCATTTGAATTTGCATTATACATATTCAAAGATGATTCTTTTGAGATAAGTGATACTGTTTTTAACAAGCATAAAAAGAGATGATTCCTTTTAATAAACCATTCATTACAGGAAAAGAACTGGAATATATAAAAGATGCAGTATCCTGTGGTAAAATTTCCGGTAATGGTATATTTACACAAAGATGCCAAAGATACTTTGAAGACCGGTATGGTTTTAAGAAAGCACTTCTTACTACTTCCTGTACAGATGCACTTGAAATGTGTGCTATATTAGCAGATATTAAAGTTGGGGATGAAGTAATAGTCCCTTCATATACGTTTGTTTCTACAGCTCTTGCTTTTGTCCGTCAGGGAGCAAGAATTGTTTTTGCAGATAGCAGAATGGATCATCCCGGCATTGATGAAGATAAAATTGAAGAGCTTATAACACCTAAAACTAAAGCCATTATTCCTGTTCATTACGCAGGTGTTGCATGCGACATGGATAGAATCATGTTTTTAGCTGACAAATATAACCTTTTGGTTATTGAGGATGCAGCTCAGTCTATCGATTCGTTTTATAAAGGAAAACCATTGGGAAGTATAGGTCATTTGGCTGCTTTTTCTTTTCATGAAACTAAAAATATTAATTCTGGAGAAGGTGGATTGCTTGCGATTAACGACGACCGGTTCATCAAACGTTCAGAAATTATATGGGAGAAAGGAACCAATCGGGCCGAATTTTTCAGGGGCGAGGTAAATAAGTATGAATGGGTAGATATTGGTTCTTCATTTTTGCCATCGGAAATTATTGCGGCCTATCTTTGGGCTCAGTTGGAAAACCTTGAGCATATTCAAAAAAGGCGAATTGAAATCTGGCACCAATATTTTAAAGGGCTAAACAATTGGGCATTAAACAATGGAATTATTCTTCCTGTAATTCCGGATTATGCAACTAATAACGGGCATATGTTCTATATGGTTTGTAAATCTGAACAACAACGGAATAAGATTCTGAGTTATTTAAGGGCAAAAGGAGTTTATGCTGTTTCCCATTATTTAAGTTTGCACAAAAGCAATTTCTATCTGTCCAGATATAATGGTGATGATTTAGTTCTAGCGGATTATTATACTGATTGCCCCTTACGTCTTCCCTTTTTCTATGAACTTAAACACGAGGAGATAGAACTAATTATAAATATCATAAAGGAAATAAAGTAAATTTCCGGAAAAAATCTTTGGACAACAGAGGAACCCAAATGAAAGAAAAATTAAATTATCTAAATGTTGGTTGTGGGAGTCAATATCATAAAGACTGGGTTAATTTAGATATGAATCCGGTTTGCTCAGATGTAATTCGCTGCAATCTGTTAAAAGGGGTCCCCTTCCCTGACGAAAAATTCGAAGTAGTATATCATTCACAGGTATTAGAACATTTACCAAAAGAAAAAGCATTTGATTTTTTGAAGGAGTGCCATAGAGTTTTGAAGATAAATGGTATAATCAGGGTTGTTGTTCCTGATTTGGAGAATATTATAGATGAATATAAAAAATACCTAAACGAAAACATCAAAAATCCCAATAAGGAAACAGAAGCTAATTATGATTGGATCTTACTTGAATTGTATGACCAAACCGTGCGAAATTATAGTGGAGGACTTATGGGGAAATGTTTACAGCAAGAGAAATTGTTTAATAAACAATATGTAACTGACAGGATTGGTTATCTGGGTCATTCTGGGACAAAGATTACATTACCAATTCCACATGATTCCAATAAAATCAAACAATTGATTTTGTTTTCTAAAAGAATATTGAGTTATACAAAACGGGGAATCATTAATTTATTTTTAGGTGAAAAATATAGATTAGGGAAATTTAGATTAGGAGGAGAACCTCATTTGTGGATGTACGATAGGTATTCACTCACCCGATTATTAAAAGATGTCGGATTTAATGACATTAAAATTAAAACCATTTTTGAAAGTGATATACCAAACTGGAATATGTATGAATTAGAATTAAAAGATGGAATGGCATATGGCACTCCCAATGGACTATTTATAGAAGCAAAAAAATAATTACACAAAACAACAATCGATTAGATACAGTATATGAAAAAATTGGTCAGGAAATTAATTCCATTCAAACATCGTGTACAAATTTTAAAGTTTATGAATTATTGGAAAGACTTTCTTTTTCAAATGCTTGATATTGTTTTAGCTCCGGTTACACTAATCTACACTTTTTTTCTTAAACAGATAAGACTTCGTAGATTTCGCAATCTGCCTCTCACAAAAGCTATTATGTTCAAAATCGGAGTGTTCCCTATCATTGATCACTATTTCGAGCCACTCTATAATCCAAAACATTTAAAAAGATCATTGAGATTAGACAGGCAGCTCCCGGGTTTAGATTGGAATGTTAAGGAGCAATTGGAAATTTTAAACATGTTTCATTTCAATGATGAATTGTTATTGTTCCCTCTAGAAAAGGAAAATGATAAAATTGAATTTTGCTATAATGGAGGCCCGTTCCAATCCGGTGATGCAGAATATTTATTTAATATGATCAGGCTATTTAAACCTGCTAAGATCATCGAAATTGGGAGCGGATCTTCAACCTTAATGGCAATAAATGCGACTAATGCAAACAAAAAAGAAGATCCGGATTATCAATGTGATCATATATGTATTGAGCCTTTTGAAAATAGCTGGCTTGAGGAATGCAATATTACAATTGTCAGGAAATTGGTTGAGGATATGCCTCTTTCACTGTTTAAAAGCTTAGGTAAAAATGATATTTTATTTATCGACTCAACCCATATTATAAGACCACAGGGAGATGTATTATTTGAATATTTAGAAGTATTGCCTCTTTTAAATTCAGGAGTTATAATACACATTCATGACATTTTCTCACCAAAAGACTATCCTGATGAGTGGATAAATAACTCTGGTTTATGGAATGAACAATATTTATTGGAAGCATTTTTGACGATGAATAATCAATTCTCAATTATTGGAGCTACTAATTATCTGATGCATAATCATTATGAATCTTTTTCTTCCAAATGTCCTGTTTTGAAAAGTCAGCCACAAAGAGAACCGGGTTCGTTTTGGATTAGAAAAAACTAATTTTAAAAACTGAAATTTAAGAAAAACATGTTTTAAATGATCAGTCTAAAAAGGATCACTTATCTGTTATTGTATCTGATGCTTTTATCGCCCATACTTTCCTATATAACATTTGGCTTAATGGGACTAATGAGCATCACATATTATTTTACACAAATTACTTTCTTTTATGGCATCATTTTTATTATTGTCAAAGGTAAAACAGTTAAGATTCCTTCGTTTCTTTATTTGTTTATTATATATTCTGTTTACCAGACTATCTGGAGTTTTGCAAATGGAGGATTTGAACGAAGAGGTCTTTTTCAGGTTTTAGTGAACAAGGACCTAGCAGCAATTATATTTATTATAATGATTATTTACAACACTGACTTTAATGAGCGGTTTATTAAAAAAAGTATACTGATTATTAAAATTACTGTCATTATAGCTGCATTAGTTTCGCTTATACAAGTTGTAGATTTTAGTTTTATGGATTCAAATCCTATTTGGGCAAATGGTGCCGTTGGAAATACATTGTTTGGTGATTTATACTTAGACAGACGCGGATCAATTTTTGGTTATATTAATCAAAATGAAATGGGCTTATCATATATGCCTCTTTTATCTGTTCTAATAGGGATTCTGTTATATCAGAGGTATCGTTTCTATTATTTCTTTTTAATGTTGGGTGGTATTTCAGCGGTGCTTTGCAACGCACGCTATGTAATGATAGCTTTCTTGCTAATAACACTACAGGTTTTAATTGTTCAAAAAATAAATATTAAAGGGCTACTTAAGTTTTTAATTCTCATTTCTATATCTGGATTTTTGTTTATTCAGATTCTTTTATATTTTGGTTACAATTTTCATGATTGGTATAACACCAGGCTGCTTGCAGAGGGTTCTTTAAAAGAAACTACCAGATACAAAGCAATTGGGACTTTTTTGAAGTTTTTCCCTCAGCATGTTTTATTTGGGTTTGGAGGTCCTACAGAAGAAATGGTTGCTGCATCTAATGCTGTTGGAAGTTCTCAGATACATGTGGGCTATTTAGCTCACTTGACATATTTTGGTATTACAGGTAGTTTTTTCCTCTTTGGATTTTGGTTTATGTTAGCTAAAAAATTATACAAAACGGCGAAACTTACAAATTACTGGGGTTCATTTTTTGCTTTTTTAACTTTTTTGTGGGGTAATGTTGTCATGGTGTATTTCTCAATATTTTTTTATGGAATTATTTTTGCTTTAGTTTTAGATAAATATTATCAGGATCTGTTTCTAATAAGGAATGTAAAGGATAATTGGATTAAACTGGAAAATCAGGCATCTGTTAAAAAGAAATTTAAGACAGGTAGCGTTAGTACTAAATCTGTCTTGGATGATGAGATTTGGGATGATAATCCAACTAGATTTATTAAAAATGTGTGATAACTTTCATGTGAAATGGAGAATCGGAAAATTTCAATTATTACTTCAATATATAAAAGTGAGTTATTCTTATCCAAATACTTGCGCCGGATTGAGTCCTTCCAAAAAAAAGTGGCGAAACTTAATTTGTACCTGGAGTTTATTTTAATTGCGAATGATATTAGTATTATTGAAGAAAATATACTGAGGGAGCATCAAATAAATAATCTTAAAACAATAAGAGTTCCCCGGGAGACTCTTTATGCTTCGTGGAACAGAGGAATCAGGGAAGCGTCATCAGAAATTATTACTTTTTGGAACGTTGATGACCTTAGGTTTCCTAAAGCCCTTTTAAAAGGAATTCATGAACTACGAAAAGGAGTTCAATTTGTGTATTTCTCGTTCATTTTACTAGGCACAATTAAAATGTCAGTTTTTAATAAGAGGCTGAACTTTCCTCTTCCATACATAAAAAAAGTAATGGCAGTGCCATACGATCGAAAAATCTTTATGAAAGGATGTCTGTGCGGTCCCTTTTTCATGTTTCATCGAAGCGTTTTTGATAAAATCGGACCTTTTGATGAGGCTTTTATTGTCGCAGGCGATTTTGACTGGTTTGCCAGGGCTGCTTACATGAATGTAATATTTAAAGAAATCAGAACTATTGGTGGTGTTTTTTTTACTCACTCAGGAAATATTACAGTAACAAATTCGAGTATTCAGGCTAATGAAAATAATGTTATACTAAAAAGATATTGTGATGACTAATTTATCATTTATTTAATTGTTAATCTTAAAATTAATTTAATTTGTCGAAGACATTTAAAAAAATTGCTTTGTTTTTAGGCATACACGGAATATTGAAAAAGTTCCAAAGTATTGTGCTTAATACATTAAATTATAGGACACTTAAGAAAAACAAATTAGGGGAACTTAATTTTTATTCATCTCTTATTGAGACCGGGCAACTTTGTTTTGATGTAGGTGCCAACATAGGGGATAAATCAGAAATCTTTTTAAAACTTGGTGCGAGGGTTGTTGCAATTGAACCCCAATCAGATTGTGTAAGGAAATTAACGAAAAGATTTAGATCGAACAAGGACTTAACAGTTATTGAGAAAGGTCTTTCAGACGCAAATGGTACTTTATCACTTTCAATCAGCTCCACTGAGAATACAATTTCAACAATGTCAGATCAATGGAAAGAGAAAGGACGGTTTTCAAATAAATATTCAGAAGGAAGAACGGTTAAAGTTGAAGTATCAACACTTGACGACCTGATTAAAGATTTTGGATTACCCGATTATATAAAAATTGATGTTGAAGGTTTTGAATTTAATGTTCTTAAAGGTCTTAGTTCACCAGTCAAGTTAATTTCTTTTGAGTTTGTTTCCGAGTTTTTTGATGATGCTAAGAAATGTATTGAATACCTATCAACATTCGGCCAAATTAGGCTAAATGCTGTACTTGGATTACCAGAAAAATTTATATTTGAATCTTTTCTAGATCCAGAGGTCTTCCTGGATCAAATGGCTGAAATTATTACGATTGGAACATGCGGAGATATTTTTGTATTTATTGATGTTCAAAAGAATGATTAAAAGAATAAAAAAACTATTCTTATTCTGGGGATTTGACCCAAGGATCTTCGTTTATAACATAATAGGTTTCCCCTGGTACTTCAAAGATTATTATAGATTCAGACAAAAATCAAAAGGACTTACTGATGTTCATTTTGGCAGGATGTATCCTATGCTGGCGGATAAGTATGATAATAATGGCAATCTGGAAGACCATTATTTTTATCAGGATTTATTGGTTGCATCCAGGGTCTTTGAAAACAAACCTGTAAAACATGTTGATATCGGCTCCAGGATAGATGGTTTTGTTGCCCATGTAGCCTCTTTCAGAGAAATTGAAGTTTTTGATATACGGCCATTGAAAATAACCAATTCAAATATCAGATTTAAAAAGGCTGATTTTATGAAACCGGATATCAGTTTAACCGACTATACCGATTCAATTTCATGTTTGCATGCTCTTGAACATTTCGGATTAGGACGTTATGGAGATCCGTTGGATCCCGCAGGTCACCTTAAAGGAATTGAATCAATTTCAATGCTTCTAAAAAAGAACGGGAAATTATATTTCTCTTCACCTATCGGCCCGCAAAGAATTGAATTCAATGCGCATAGAGTATTCAGTATTCCTTATTTACTAAAGATATTCGAAGGTAAGTTTACAGTTCTTTTTTTCTCTTATATAGATGACAAAGGGGAACTACATGAAAACGCTGAACTAACCCCTGATAATATTAAAACAAGTTTTGGATGTTATTATGGATGTGGCATTTTTGAGATGATAAAAAATTAACGAACAGATCTTATTGAAAGAGCCTTTAAATATAGTTTCTGAGTCATTCAAAGTTGGTAAAGTTGGAGGTCCAAATAAGGTAATTAGAAATACAATAAGTGGGCTTAACAAAATTGGCTATCCATTTGAAATAAATAAAGATATAAGACATTTTAAATACAATTGGATTCATGATTCTATTGAAGGATTAATAGAAGTGGGAATAAATAAAACACCGGCACTAATTGGTCCTAATATTGCTGTTCTACCAAGCGATCTCCCAAGCTTAAGACCTTCGTTAGTAAACTGTATTTATCTGTCGCCGTCCCAATGGTGCATTGATTTATGGAATATCTGTGGATTCTCTGAATGTCCGATCCAATTATGGCCGGCAGGAATAAATATAGAAGATTTTAATGTTAAGCGAGAGGTTTCTGATCGTTCTGATGTAATGATTTATTTCAAAAGGCGTGATCCTTTATTGTTGAAACAGGCTGTTTCGATAGTAAATAAAATGGGATTAAATCCAAAGGTTATTAAATATGGAGAATATACAGAAACTCAATACAAAGAGACATTGTCAAATTCAAAATTTGGAATATGGATTGGGCTTTCGGAGAGCCAGGGGATAGGATTACTGGAAGCTCTTTCTTCAGGATTGCCAATGATAGTTTGTAATGTAAATTCTCTTTTTGAGTCTCCCTCCAAAAATGACCAGATTTTTCCGGAGAAATTGAGAAGTTTTAAGCCTTCCAGCAGTCCTTATTTTGACAATAGATGTGGGATTATAATTAATGATATTTCGGAACTGAAAAATTCGATATATGAGATTTCAAACAACCTGTCACATTACAACCCCCGGGAATATGTAGTCGAAAACCTTTCAATTGAGAAACAAGCTCGTGAGCTTTTATCATTTTTTGATATTTTAAAAAAAAAGCATCCGGGATATTTTTCTAAACCTGCTTTTAAAAGTACGGAAGGTGATTTTAGAATGTCGTTTCGAGGCTCTCTTATAAATAAAATATTTCTCATTATGAGGAAAACAAAAACAGTTTTTAGAATTATAAGGAGATAGTAACTCTGGGTTGAGCAAGCCCCCAATAAAAACATTGACATCTTAATGCGAATATTCTTAACACTCCACCCTTCAGCTAATCTTTCTGTGCCAGGATCAATGACATGGTACCATAACCTTTATGAGCCATTACTTGAAATAGGGCATGAGGTTTTTTTGCTAAGAATGGACGAAATCGCACTGAAATACAAGATTCCTTTCAGAAGCAAAAAATTTAAGGAGATATTCAGCAACGAGCTTACTACGATATTCAGGAAAGAGCATTTAAGTAAACCTTTTGATTTTTTCTTTTCTTATTTAACAGATCTCGATATAGAAGATGGGGTATTACAATCAATTAAAGGCATAGGAGTTCCAATGGCGAATTTTTCATGTAATAATACTCATCAATTCCATTTGGTCGAGAATATTTCTCCAAATTTTGACTATAATCTCCATTCCGAAAAGGATGCAGAGATAAAATTCAACTCAATTAGAGCGAATCATGTTTGGTTTCCAATGGCCGCAAATCCAAAATATTATTACCCTCAAAATTTAAAGTTTGAGTATGACTTATCATTTATCGGATCTGCTTATGCAAAAAGAAGTTATTATATCAATCAGCTGGTTTTAAATGGATTATTTGTAGATTGTTTTGGACCGAATTGGTTAATAAACAAGCCCTATGCAAGGTTAAAGAAATTTAAAAAAGAGATAGAAAGATTTTTAAATTTAACAAGCTTGTTTTTCACTATCAATAATAAAAAGAGGTTTATTCAATCATCCAGGATGCAATATGATGATCTTTTAAACCAATTGAGAGAAAACAATCATAACCGGTTTCACTATCCTGTTACGGATTTTGAAATGGTAAGAATATTCAATCAGACTAGAATAAATTTAGGGTTTACCGAAGTGTTTTCTTTCAATAATATTCCAGGTAATGAATTAAAGCAACACGTGCATCTTAGAGAATTTGAAGTTCCTATGACAGGTGGCTTATATATCACAAATTATTTTGAAGAGCTTGAATTATTTTATCAGGTAGATAAAGAAATATTGACCTATAGAAATGAATTTGAACTTATTGATAAGATCATGTTTTACCTTAATCATGAAAAAGAAGCATTGATAATTAGACAAAATGCATATAAAAGAGCAATTAATTGTCATTCCTATCAAAAGAGATTTCAAGATCTTTTTAAAACTCTGGATAAATAAAGCCAAGATATTCTTTAAAAAACAAATTGTCTGATTCTTATTTTTTCGATGAGGAAAATATTTAAAAACATATTTCGGATTTTTTTCAATTCAATGGTACTTCAAAGAGTATTTGTAAGAGTATATCCGAAGTTTCTTAAATTAATGAATTATGGTCGGGGTGAAGATTTCAGACAAAGTGGGGAATTGAAAGTTATTAAATACATATACACGAGATTAGTTGGAACAAAAAAAATAATTTTATTTGACGTTGGTGCAAATATTGGTGAGTATACATTGGCTTTAAATGATTTTTTTAAAGAGAAAGACCATCAGATATTTTCATTTGAACCATCGACTGAGACATTTAAAATGTTGACACAAAAAACAGAAGGAATTATTAATGTTATACCGGTTAATTTTGGATTAGGGGATAAAAACAACAGACAATCTTTATTTTCGGCTTCACACTCATCAGGATTAACTTCAGTTTACAATCGTAGACTGGATCATTTAAACATTAAAATGGACAAAACTGAAGAAATTAACCTTGCAACAATAGATAGTTTCTGTGTTGAGAATGGAGTTGACCATATTGATTTCCTGAAAATTGATGTTGAGGGCCATGAATTAAAAGTTCTCCAGGGTGCAGAAAAAATGATTTGTAATGGGGGAATCAGATTTATTCAATTTGAGTTTGGTGGATGCAATATAGACTCTAAAACATACTTTCAGGATTTTTATTATCTACTTAGTGAAAAGTACAAAATATTTAGAATAGTTCAGAATGGTTTAATACCAATACTCCACTATCATGAAACACAGGAGATATTTTTGACAGTAAACTATTTTGCCGAATTAAGATGAGAGAGATTTGTATCTCAGTTATAATGTGTGCCTATAACGCGGAGGAGACAATTAGTGAATCAGTAGAAAGCATTCTGGAGCAATCGTTTACGGATTTTGAATTAATTATTATTAACGACGGTTCAATAGATAAAACATCTAGTATAATCGGGAATATAAAAGATAGTAGAATTGTATTGATTGAACAGGAGAATCATGGCCCTTCAATAGCGAGAGATAATGGTATAAAAATTTCCAAAGGAGAATACATAGCAATATTAGATGCAGATGATATTGCTTTGCCTAAAAGATTAGAACGACAGATTAATTTTTTGAAAGAGAACAAAGAATATATTTTAGTTGGGTCAAATGCTGAAGTAGTAGACAAGAATCTGGAATACATATACACCTCTTGTTTACCGCTAGCTCATAACGATATCTATAATAAATTGCCAGATGTTCCTTTTTTTCATAGTGCAGTTATGTTCCGAAAGAACGTATACCAAATTTGTGGGGGTTATCATACTGATGATAAGCTATATATTTTTGAAGATGCATTATTGTGGAACCAGATGAAAGAGTACGGGAAAATGGCAAATCTTGAAGAGCCGCTTATCAAATATCGATTAATGCCTTTTAGTGCATCCACAAAATCAGGAAAAGAATCAATTATCACAAACAATATCTATAAGGATACTATTGCTAATAAAGGGATTAGTGAAGAGAATCGTAAACAATTAATAGAGTTCAAACTAGCAACAGATAAAAAGGGCAGACTTTTTAATTATCATATGCATTTATCGCGGAAGTATTTATGGAACAATTATTCACCAATGAAAGCAAGGAAAAATTTGATTTTAGCGATGAAAATCAAGCCTTTTAGAATATCAACGATTATATTATTCTTAATGACAATCTTACCAAAAAAATTAATTCTAAAGATACACAGTGCAAAAAACTGGTTTGGAATGGATTTTCCTCATGAAGTTTGTCAACAATAAAAAATTGTTTTATTTTCTTATATAAAAGCTATGCAAATCAGATCATTGATAGTGAAAAACTACTTTGACCAAACCGATAACTATTTAAAAAATAATTTTGGAATTGCATCTAGATCAAGCTTAATTAATAGAAACCTGCCAGAGTTAAAAAACAAAATTATTCTTGATATTGGTTGTGGTAATGGGGAAGTTACATTGCCATATATAGAAAACAACAAAATTACTTTTCTCGATTTGTCCGATAAAATGCTTGATATAGTTCGATCAAGAATACCTGAAGAATATCATCAGAATGCTGAATTTGTGAATATTGACCTTGATAGTTTTAATTATGTAAAAAAATATGACTATTTATTTTTAATCGGAGTTCTTGCACATGTTAATTCAGTTGAAATGACAATTTCTAAAGTATCACAATTACTGGATTGCGATGGAACATTGATAATTCAATTTACAAATAGTAACAACATTATATCATTAATAGTAAAATTATTAGGCGAAATAAAAAAAATGTTTGGGAAAAGTCTTAATTACAAAGTGAATAGCAATTCTTTTCGGGTAATCAGGAAAGAATTGAGAAAGAATAAATTAGAATACTTTAAAAAAGTCAATTACTGGCCATCACTGCCCGGATTTAGTTTGATTCCGAATCGTGTTCGTGGATTTGTTCAAAGTAAAATATTGAATAGCAAATTAATTCAACCATTAGGCGGCGAAATACTATTATTTGTTTCAAATGTTAGAAACAATATGCAAACATAGAGATCTACACAAAAAATCGAGTTAGCTAAATTTTAGGGTGAAGAATGGTTTGATAGTATTCGTGATTCTGGGAAGATTGGGGGGAAATTTATCAACTAGTAAATTGGCCCCGATTTGCAGTATAGAGTCCATTAGCAAAGTTTATGCCTTCAGTGAATCTGATGGAAATTTACAAAATGAAAAATTATCATATATCACCCTTCCAGCGTTTTTTAGTAAGGGAAAGTCTTATTTTTTCATTCGTATCTTAAGATGGTTTTATGAACCACTTCAACTCTTTTATTATGTACTTAAATATCGACCAAACTTTATAAATGGAGTATATACCCTGCCAAAAGGACTTTATAGTTTTGTTATTTCCAAATTATTAAATCGGTTCTGTATTATTTCAATAATTGGAGGCAAGGAAGAAATCGAAACAGAATTTAGATTCCCCAAATTTTGGAAAACATTAAATTTGTTCATAATAAAGCATAGTTGGGCAATTACATGCAAAGGTAATAAGGACCTGGAATATCTTAAAAAAGAGGGTATTGATACTTGTAAGGCTTATGTTTTTAATGGAAGTATTGATTTGAGCAGATTCAGAAATCATTTAAAATATCGGGAGATTGATTTGATATTTGTTGGGAAATTTGATACAAATAAAGGCCCTTTAAGAATATTGGAAATAGTAAAGGAGTTGGTATTGGAATTTAAAGACTTTAATTGTGTTTTGTTGGGTGACGGATATCTAAAAAAATCAGTTGAAAGAGAAATCATCACTCTGGGTCTTCAAAAAAACATTAAGTGTATTGGATTTGTTGATAATCCGGAATTCTACTATCAACAATCAAAAATATTTGTTCTTCCTTCCACAAATGAGGGTCTTTCGACTGCCATGCTTGAATCAATGAGTTGTGGTTGTGTTCCGATTGTATCAGATGTTGGAAATACTTCTGATGCGGTTAAAAATAAAATGAATGGTATCCTCATTAACAGTTATGATGATATCCACTCTTATGTGTCGAATATTAGGATGCTTATAAAAGATCGAGAAATATGGTCAGTATATTCCAGAAATGCAGAAATAACGGTAACAAGTTATTATAGTTTAAAAGCACAAGCCCAATTATATGAAAAAGTATTAAGCATCTGAATGTTAAAAGAATACGATATCATTTTTATTTAGTAAGATGTCAGAGTCAACTGTTTATGCCATTAAATTAGACGAGTACATTGTCGATGATATTTATCAAAGGTTACCTGATAATGTTTTTTCATTAATAATCCCTGGGTTTAAAATCGTTCTTAAACCTAATTGGATCCGAGAATCACATATTTCCCGACCTAAAGAATGGGAACAGGTTATAACGCACCCTACTGTAATTACTGCAGTCTTAAAAAAAGTTCTTGAAAAACTCCAGGGACTAGGGAGTATTAGTATTATTGACGGACCGGAAACTTCAGCTTCATTTGAAGAAATTATATCCCATTATCCTGTGCCGTTATGGAAAAAGATGGCCAACGAAACAGGTATTATCTTAGATATAATTGATTTGCGCGAAGATGAATGGATAAGCGATGGCAATGTGGTTGTTGAACGAAAAAAATTACCAGGTGACCCATATGGAAGTACACAAATCAATTTAGTAGATAACACCAGCGAGTTCTTTTCGCATTCTCCCAAAAACGGATATTTTGGAGCTGATTCAAATATCAATGAAACAAATCAGGCCCACGATGGCTCAAATAACCTTTATCGTGTTTCTCGCTCAGTAATTGAAGCAGATGTTTTTATTAATCTTCCAAAATTAAAAACGCATAAAAAGGCCGGGATAACCTGTAGTTTGAAAAATCTTGTAGGAATAAATACATATAAGAACTATCTGCCACATAATTCTATTGGAACTTTTGAGGATGGTGGCGACCAGTTTCCTGTAAAAAATTCAAAGTCTGTAATTGAAAGTTTTCTGATGCCTTTAATTCATCAGAAAATTCTCATCAAACCATATCTGGCCAAAATATTCAGTCCGATACTAAGACTGGGGGTAAAGTTATTTGGCAATAATTCTCAGACTATCAGAGGTGGTTCATGGTATGGCAACGATACTCTATGGCGAACAGTACTGGACCTGAATAAAATTTTGATGTATGGTGATCCTGATGGAACCATGAGAAGAGATGAATGGTCTGAAGTAAAACAATATATCACAGTGGTAGATGGAATAGTAGCAGGAGAAGGAGATGGTCCTAAATCGCCTGACACGGTGACCTTAGGTTTTATTTTTTGTGGTACTAACCCGGTTGCCACCGATGCGGTATGTGCAAGCTTTATGGGATTTGATCCACTTAAAATTCCCTCTATAGCAAAAGCATTTTCGATTAAAAGGTATATTTTAACTGATTTTAATTATGACCAAATTGAAGTAAACTTTAATAATGAGAATTTTAAGATCAGAGAAATACCTGCAAAATTCAACAAAAAGTTTCGTCCTCCTTATGCCTGGATCGGTCACATAGAATTGAATTAAAAATTGAGTTTAATTAATTTTTTTTCGGAACGGATCATCTTAAAAACAGGTGATTTTATTACAGGGCAATCAGTTTCAAAAAAACTGGATTTCCTGATGAATAGCCAGTGGTGGGATGAAAATCAAATGAAACAGTATCAGGAAGAAAGACTTCGAATTCTTATCAAACATAGCGTTGCAACAGTTCCTTATTACAGGGATCTGTTTAAGGAACTTAGATTAAACCCGGATGATATTAGTTCCCGCAGAGATTTAAAGAAATTACCAATTCTTACAAAAGCAATTATTAAGAAAGAAGGAATTGACAGATTTACATCATCCGTAATATCTAAAAGGAACCTCAGGAACTTTAGCTCAAGCGGATCGACAGGTGAACCTTTGTTTTATTTTAATACAAAAGAGGCTTATTCGGTTATTCTTGCATCCAACCTTAGAGGATGGTACTGGATGAATTACAGACTTGGAGACAAATATATTAAACTTAGTCAGAATGCACGGAAGGATTTTCTAAAAAGATTTCAGGATAAAATGAGTCGTAATCTTTATTTAGCTACAAATCCTTTGATTGAAAGCAATTTTAACTTTATTCTTAATGAAATCCAAAAGTTTAGGCCAAAGATAATCAGGTGTTATCCTGATCCTTTATTATTCTTGGCCCGACATTTGAAAAATCATCCTGAATTTCATTATCACCCCCAAGCTATAACAACTACAGGGAATACACTTCATCCTGAAACCAGATCAGAGATTGAGAATGCTTTTGAATGTAAAATATTTGACTCTTACAGCTGTGAAGGAAATTCAACTGTATTTGAATGTCCAACTCATAACTGTTATCATTCTACTGAAGAATATGGTATTTCTGAAGTAATAGATGACCAAGAGAATAATGTTGCAACTGGTGTCGGGAGATTGATCTCAACTGACCTTTGGAATTTGGCGCATCCATTTATCCGTTATGACACCCAGGATTTAATTGAAATCGATGAAACTCCTTGTATCTGTGGCAGAAAACATTTGAGAATAAATAAAATATTAGGCAGGGATAATGAAGTTCTGATTATGAAAACCGGACGTCGATTTATTGTTCATAATTTTACCGGTTTCTTTCAGGTTGATTCATCCGAAATAAACCGGTCCATTGATCAATTTCAGGTTGTTAAGAAGCAAAACGGAACGATCCTATTTAGATTAGTAGTTAATGGTAAATATTCAGACTCCGTTTCAGAATATATTCGCTCCTTTTGGGAAAATGAGTTTAAAGCCAGGGTAGTTATTGAAATAACTGATCAGTTGCCACTTAAAGCAAATGGCAAACATAGATTTATTATAAACGAATAGAATTGATTATGTTCTATCAGGATAATAGTAATACTAATAGTTTTTAACGAATATCAGAATGAGAATTCTTATTGATATAGGCCATCCTGCTCACGTACATTATTTCAGAAATTTTATTAAGATAATGGAAGCAAAGGGACATACCTTTTTTGTTTCTGCAAGAAATCGTTCAATTATTCCTTATTTGTTAAATAAATATGAAATAAAGTTCTGGAGCAGGGGGAAAGGGTTTAACAACATTGCTGAAAAGATGGTTTATATGTTGCTGGCAGATATTAAATTATTCAGGAAATCCCTTCAATTTAAACCAGATATATTTATAAGTTTTGCTTCGCCTTATGCAGCTCAGGTTGCGTGGTTATCAGGTAAACCACACATTGTTCTTGACGATACTGAGCATACCCGTTTTGCACCCTTCTTCTATAAACCCTTTTCAAAAACATTTCTAAATCCATCCTGTTATCAAAAAGACTTGGGACGAAAACAATTGCGTTTCGATAGTTTTACGGAACTATTTTATCTTCATAAAAACTATTATACCCCTAACCCTGAGGTTTTAAAAAACTTAGGCTTACTCAATGATGAGAAATACGCACTGCTCCGCTTTGTATCATGGAAAGCATTACATGATATCAGGCGGCATGGGTTAGATATGGGCACAAAGAAACAATTGATAAACTCATTAGAAGAACGGGGTTATAAAGTTTTTATCTCAGATGAATCTGAAAAGACAGAATCCAAATTTAATAAATACTTAATCAAAATTCCTTCCGAATATATTCATGACGTTTTATTTTATGCTGATTTATTTGTATCTGAAGGTGGAACAATGGCTTCTGAAGCAGCTATTTTAGGGACCCCCGTTGTTTATGTAAACAGTTTACCTCTTATGGGTTATCTACAAGAGGAACAAAAGCACGGATTGCTTTCCCATTTTTCTTCTTCTAACGGGGTTATTGAAAAAGTTGAAGAACTTCTCTCTTTTCCGAACCTCAAAGAAATCTGCCAGACCCGAAAACAGAATTTAATAACCGGGAAAATTGATCCGACTGCTTTTTTGGTTTGGTTTGTTGAAAATTATCCTGAAAGTTTAGGGATCATGAAAAAGGATCCTGATTATCAATTAAGATTTAAAATTCAAAAGGGAGATGAATCAAAAAACAAAATTGGCAAAATACTTAAGGTTTGTTCAAGGTGTATCTTAGATACAACTGTAAGTGATATTTGGTTTGATAATTCAGGGGAATGTAAATATTGCAAAATCCATGACGAGATGGAGCTAAGTCACCCCTTGGACAATTCATCTGATCAAAGGATTAATGAAATTGTTACAAAAATCAAATATTCCGGCCGCAAAAAGCAATATGACTGCGTTGTAGGCGTAAGTGGTGGCCGTGATAGCACTTATACTCTATATACAGCAGTGAAACTTGGATTAAGACCCCTTGCTGTCCATTTCGACAACGGATGGAATACCGAGATCTCTGTTAAAAACATTAAAAAAGGATGTGAAAAATTAAATGTCCCATTATATACAATTGTTGCAGACTGGGAAGAATTTAAAGATCTTCAGATTTCTTTTTTGAAAGCATCTACTCCTGATGCGGATGTACCAACCGATTATGCAATATATTCTGTGCTCTATGAGGTTGCTCACAAAGAGGGAATACTCTATATACTTAATGGGCATTCTTTCCGTACCGAAGGTACAAGTCCAATCTCATGGACCTATATGGATCCTTTATATGTCTCAAGTGTCCATAAGCGTTTTGGGAAAATTAAACGATTTCGGAGTTTTCCACATATGACTTTTTTAAAACTTATATGGTTCTCCTTTATAGAAGGAATCCGCGAAGTAAGATTAATGGAATATATCGATTACCGGCAGAAAGATGTGGATCAAATCCTAAAGAGTGAATTAGGATGGGAATATTATGGTGGACATCACCATGAAAACATGTACACAAAATTTTTTCAATCATATTTCTTGCCAACAAAGTTTAATATTGACAAACGTAAAACAGAATTTAGTGCTTTGATAAGATCTGGACAAATAACCCGGGAGGAAGCACTATCGGAGATGCGATTAACTAGTTATAAATATGATTCTAAAGTTGTTACTTATGCAACGAATAAGCTTGGCCTTACTAACGATGAGTTTAATAAAATAATGAATGAACCGGTCAAGTCTCATGATGATTATCGAACTTATCTGGCTCTTATGCGTCTCCTGCAATGGCCAATCAAAATTGCTGCCAGATTTAAATTATTGCCTCAAATAATGTATTTGAAATACGCCAAGCGAAAATTTTAATTTTAAAATAATGATTGTAATTATTGACTATGGTATGGGAAACCTGCGTTCAGTCCAAAATAAACTTAAAATGATTGGATGTATGTCTGATATTAGTTCAGACCCTCAAATAATTGCAAAAGCTGATAAAATAATACTTCCGGGAGTAGGTCACTTTGCAAACGGGATGAAAAAACTTTCAGAAAGAAATCTAATTGACATACTAAATAAAAAGGTAGTAATAGAAAAAGTGCCCTTTCTTGGTATATGTCTGGGAATGCAGTTAATGGGGTCATTTAGTGAAGAGGGATCAATAAATGGGTTAGGTTGGATTAATGCAAAAACGGTTTTATTCCGTATTAAGGAGAATGATAAATATCGTTATAAAGTACCACATATGGGTTGGAATGATGTCCACATAGATAATTCAAGCAAATTATTTAAGGATGTCCCTTTGAATGCTCAATTCTACTTCGTCCATAGTTACCATTTTTTGACGAATGATACTAATCTATTAGTTGGGACTACACACTATTACTATGACTTTGTTTCTTACGTTGAAAAAGGTAATATTTTTGGCACTCAATTTCATCCCGAAAAAAGTCAGGATGCAGGAATACAGTTATTGAAAAACTTTGTCAATCTTTAGATTCTATTCATTACGATGTTCCGTCCTCGAGTAATACCTGTTCTACTTCTACGAAATCTTGGCCTTGTAAAATCTATAAAGTTTAAAGATTACAGATATATAGGAGACCCAATAAATGCCGTAAAGATTTTCAATGATCTGAAGGCTGATGAATTGGTTTTTCTGGATATCAATGCAAGTAATGAAAAGCGAAAAATATCGCTTGATTTTGTTCGCAAGGTTGGAGACGAATGTAATATGCCTTTCTCTGTTGGAGGTGGAATCCGTACAATTGAGGATATACGCGAAATATTGAATTCAGGAGCTGAAAAAGTAGTAATCAATAGCGCTGCCGCTGAAAATCCGGAATTTGTAAGAATAGCTAGTGAGGAATTTGGCAGCTCAACAATAGTAGTTTGCATAGATGTAAAGAAGAAAATACTGGGGAATAATGTGGTTTGGATTTATTCCGGGTCAAAAATGACAACATTAGATCCTGTTACTTATGCCAAAACTATTTCTGAAAAGGGAGCTGGAGAAATTATCATACAGAATATTTCTAGCGATGGCATGATGCAGGGCTATGACATCAATCTTATTTCAGAAATAAGTAATTCTGTTACTATACCAGTAATAGCATGCTCAGGTGCAGGAAATTTAGAAGATTTGAAATCTGCTATTGTAAAAGGAAATGCATCAGCCGCTGCTGCTGGAAGTTTCTTTGTTTATTTTGGTCCACGTAGAGCAGTATTAATTAATTATCCAAGTCAGGACGAACTTAAAGAATTATTATCGTGAAGATTCTCATCGATATCGGACATCCTGGGCATGTTCATTATTTCCGGAATTTTATAAAAGGTATGGAAGAGAGAAATCATGAATTTGTTGTAATTGCACGTGATAAGGAAGTTACTTTTAAATTATTGGAATTCTATAAAATAAAGTTTACTTCTAGAGGAAAGGGAGGGAAAGGTTTCATTGGGAAACTTTTTTATATTCTGGTGGCAGACTTTCGAATTTTTAAGGAAGCGATTAAATTCAGACCAGCCTTATTGTTAAGTTTTTCTTCAACATATTGTGGGCATATTGCTTTTTTAATTAATAAACCTCACATTGTATTTGATGATACTGAACATGCAACCCTTGAACATTTTATGTACAAACCTTTCGCAAAGGTAATTATTACTCCTTCCTGTTTTTATAAGAATCTGGGTCAAAAGCAAATCTTTTTTAATGGCTATATGGAATTATGTTATCTGCATTCCAATCAATTTGTTCCTGATCCTGATGTTTTAGATCTTCTCCGGGTTTCAAAAAATGAAAAGTATATAATTGTACGTTTCGTTTCCTGGGAAGCCGCTCACGATTTTGGTCAGAATGGTCTTGATTACAATTCAAAACTTAAAATAGTATCCGAGTTAAGTAAATATGTAAAGGTTTTTATTTCAAGTGAATCTGAACTCCCAGTTGAATTTGAGAGTTTCAGAATGTCAATTCCACCTCACAAACTCCATGATGCGATTGCTTTTTCATCATTATATCTTGGTGAAGGTGGGACAACTGCTTCAGAAGCAACAATCCTTGGGATCCCGGCTATTTATATTAACTCTTTGCCATTAATGGGATACCTAAAAGAGGAACGAGATGCAGGTTTATTGTTTCATCTTCAAAAAACCGAGGATATTCTTTCTAAGGCAATAGATGTATTAAAATTGCCAGATTTAAAAGAGATCTATTATGAGAAAAGCAAAAAATTGCTTAAAGATAAAATTGAAGTAACTGAATTCATGGTTTGGTTTATTGAAAACTACCCCGATAGTGTGAAGGTTATGAAAGAAAACCCGGAATATCAGGATAGGTTTAGATAGAAACAACAGTTTTTTATTGTTTATAGATGGCAGAATGTGAAGAATTTGGGGAAGTATTTTCTTGTTAAGTTGAGGGAATAAGTTATAATTAGCATAAGGCGGAAGGCAGAAGGCGGAAGGCGGAAGGTATTTGAGTAAGAAGTAGGAAGTAGGAAGTAAGTAGTAAGAAGCTGTGCTTACACTTTTGTATTGATTTATACGGATTTTCCTAAATTTGTCTGAGTATTATATACATGAAAGTGATGGAAGATAAAAAAGAAGATATACGGTGGCATCAACGGTTTCTTAGTTTTAAAAAAGCCTTTAATCAATTGGAACGGTTTATTGCAGAAGAGGAATTAAATGAAATGGAAGAACAGGGCC
>Ga0182027_10002301_pt1 | contig 31166 bp, 28 predicted proteins | sample 712E1DmetaG_FD_121300 | JGI IMG/M metagenome (GOLD analysis project Ga0182027, IMG submission 121300) | Permafrost microbial communities from Stordalen Mire, Sweden - 712E1D metaG (Illumina Assembly) | ecosystem: Environmental > Terrestrial > Soil > Wetlands > Permafrost | place: Sweden...
CCCGAAGCAACATTGGTTTTTCGAATGGCATCCAGCAGTGTGGTTTTTCCGTGGTCAACGTGGCCCAATACCGCGACTACCGGCGGGTAGAATTCATCCTTAGAACTGTTTTCATTTTTAATATCCATAAATTCAATAAATTTTTCGACAAGTTGATATTTTTAGAAAAAATATTCGCTCTCATACTTAGCTAGTCTTGTCGGACACTTCTGTTTTAACTTCTTCTTTTGCCTCAACTGTTGGTTCTTCTTTTACTTCCGGCTCTTGAACGGGAGGAACCTGAACGTCTTCATCAGGTTTAACTTCTTCTACGACAGGAGCAACTTCTTCAGCCACAACCGGCTCAGCCGAAGCTTCAACGACTGGTTCCGGGGCAATTACTTGAACTTCTTCTTTGGTTTCAACTTTTTCTTCCTTTGGCTCCGGTGGAAGTTGGGACAATTCGTCTCTGCCTTCGATTTCAATTCTATATCCCGTTAATTTAGAGGCTAAACGCACATTTTGTCCGTCTCTACCAATTGCTAAAGATAATTCTTCCGGCGCCACGAATACTCTGGCGACTCTTTCTTTTTCGTCAATTTCAACCTGTAATTGTTTGGCCGGCGATAAGGCTTGGGTTACATAATTCTTCGGGTCTTCCTGCCATTGGATAATATCGATTTTCTCAATTCCGTTGAACTCTTGAATGACAGCCTGGACTCTGACGCCTTTTTGCCCGACACAACTTCCAACAGGGTCAATCCCCGACTGATTCGAAGAAACCGCGATTTTACTTCTGTTCCCAGGTTCTCTTTCAATCGCTTTGATTTCTACGGCGCCTTGGGCAACTTCGGGGACTTCTCTTTTGAACAAACCTTCCAATAAACCGTTGTTGGCTCTGGAAACAATTACTTCTTCACCTTTTAAGCCTTCTTTAATCTCCAGAACAAAAACGGTCAGTCTTTGGTTAAGGTGGTATTTCTCATTGGGGATTTGTTCTTCGGGCGGCATTACCGCTTCGGTCTTACCAATATCGACAATAACATTTGGTCCGGCAAACCTTAACACCATACCATTAATAATGGTGCCTATTTTTAGTCTGAAGTCGGAAATGACCGCTTCTTTTTCTTTTTCCCTGATTTTTTGCAAAATGACTTGCTTGGCGGTTTGGGCGGCAATTCTTCCAAAACCCGGAGGCGTGACATCTTTATCGTCTAAGAAAATTTTAGCTTCACCGGTATTTGCATCTAGCGTTGCTGTGAATTCTTCGATTTCTGTTCCAGGATGGTCTTTTCTGTAAGCGGCCAGAATGGCATTCTTAACTGTATCTAAAACAATAGCCGGATCAAGGCCTCTTTCGTTGGAGACCTGATTTAGGGCAAGTGCGAATTCGCTTCTTTGTATCGCCGGCATAATGTGCTCTAGTATACCATTATTTGAGCTCACCTTCAACCGTTGATTAGAGTTTATTTACGAGGATATTATTTGCAGGACCTACGGAAACTTGAATTTTATCACCGCGTTTAATCTCATCTTTAAGAATTTGTTGCGCGATTAAATCTTCGATTTTATCCTGAATAAACCTCCTTAAAGGTCTGGCACCAAAATCTTTATCGAATCCCTCAGTCACGATTTTGGCAATGATTTTCTCGTCAAAATAAACAGTGATATCTTTGGTGGCCAATTCTTTGGCAAAACCGATGAGCATTAACTTTACGATTTGTGTTATTTCCGCTTGGCCAAGTGGTTTAAAAGTAATAATGTCGTCGAAACGGTTTAAAAGTTCGGGTTTAAAAATACCTTTTGTTTCCAAAAAGTTGATGAGGTTTTGCTGGAACGCTTTATCAACCACAACACCCCTACTAACTTCTTCACGGATGAACTCCGAAGCGGCGTTACTCGTTGCAATAATAATACAGTTGGCAAACGAGACCGTTTTCCCTTTATTGTCAGTCAACCTACCATCATCTAAGACCTGCAGGAATAAATCCAAAATCTGCATATCGGCTTTTTCAAACTCATCCAAAAGAATCAACGAATTGGGATTGTCGTAAACGCTTTCGGTTAATTGTCCTTTTTCGTCTCCTTCGCCGGGCCCGGCCCCCAACAATCTTTTGATTCCCTCCTCACCTACGAACTCGCTCATATCCAAACGGATCATTCTGGCGCCTTCTCCAAAATAAACGTTGGCCAAGGCTTTGGCCGTTTCGGTTTTTCCTACACCCGTCGGACCTAAAAATAAGAATGAAATCGGTTTTCCCGAAGTATTGAGACCGGTTCGAAGTCTTCTAATTGCTTCCGAAATCGCAAACACCGCGTCTTCTTGATCAACTATTCTCTTATGGATTTCCGTTTCTAAATTTAAAAGTAGTGTTTTTTCAACCGGCTTTGGCTCGCCCACCGGAACCTTAATCCTTCTCTCAATTTGGTTCAAAACGTCCTGCTCTTCGACTACCCGGCTATCGGAAACTTTATCCGCGTTCGCCGTATCTTCCAAAAGCGTTACCGCTGCTCCCGGTAAAACTTTTTCCCTGGCGTAACGGTCGGCAAAATTACAAGCTGCCAATACCGCTTTGTAAGTGATGACTACATTGTCTTTTTCTTCAATCGTAGCCGCTTTTTTAAATAACATTTGCAAGACTTCTTCCCTTGGCGGCTCGGAAAAATTGATGACGGTGAAATTGTCCAAAAGTGTTCTAAGTGGTTCAAGAAAAGTTTTATAGGCGCCCGGTGTTACCGTGGCAATAATCCGAATTTCTTTTCTCTGTAAGTACGGGATCAATGCGCCTGAGATATCTAAGTGAAAAGTCGAACTGCCTAAAGTATTTTGGAATTCCGGAATGTAGATAATCGCGTCTCCGGAATGAGCAAGCTCCGCGATTAAAGCGTTTATCCTTAATTCAATTTCTCCCTGATTTTGGGCTCCGGCCATAAACGCGTCCACCATTAGTTGATAAATTTTCTGGTGATAAAGATTATCTTTTAACCTTCCCATAAAACTCTCTATTGCCAGCTCTTTAACCGTTGATTCTTTACCACTGCCGGCATCCCCAACCAAGATTACGCTGCCGCCTTTGTAAAGCGCTTCTGTCAATTGCTGAAATTCGCTGTCTCGTCGCATTGACTCTATCCGCCCGCTTAAAAATTCGCGGCTTAAATCGAGCATGTATTTTTTTGTTTCCAGCGTCCAACCGTAAACCCACTCCTCGGCTATTCCTTCACCTGCGAAATTGACGACGGTTTGTTTTGGCGACTCTTCTTGTGGGTAAACGTGTCTTGCCCAAACTAATATGTTTTGCAGATCTTCGGGTTTGAGCTTATGATTAAACAAGATTTTTGCCGATGGCTCAATTGACAATAAATAAGCGACAAAAAAATCCATGGTTGTAACGTATTTCCCTTTCGCCTCTTTACTAAGATTGACTGAGGATTGAATAAGCCCTTGCGTATCTCCATCGATTAAGACAATCTCCTCCGCTTTTAAATCCGCTTTCTGAAGTATGAACTGAATTTGCCCAAGTACGATTAACTTTTTGCTGATTTGCAACAGGGTTTTGTGCGTTTCCAGAATTCCCAAAAGCTCGAGTGAAAAAGATTCGAGAGGATCACCTGAGTTGGTAAGTACTTCGACTTTTGGACTTACTTTAGTAACTTTATATTTAAAGAAGATTTCAAACATCAACATTAAAGTAAGCAGCATCAAGAAAAGATTGGGAATAAATTTGTTGATAAGTAAAAATGCTGAACCGACTGCCAAAAGAAGAAGTAATAAAAGTCTCGCGAGGATTATTACTGAGCTCGTATACCAAGAATAAAATTTTGCAAAGTCTTTCATAGTTTAATAAACGGTAAAACAAACGCTGCTACCGGCAAAATTAAAAACATTGTGAACATAATTGCTTCGGATAAAATTAGCAGAAGAAATAAGAATAAATCGGCAAAAATAAACAGACTTTTTATAGCCACTCCCATAACTATGGAAAACCCGACTAATCCCTCGCGGTATTCATTTTTCCAAGGTCTAAAAAAAGTTTTAAGCATTAAAGGAAGTGAAAAAACACCGAAGAAAGCTTTATTTAAAGAGGTAAAAAAACGCAGAATATTTCTAGGGGCTTCTAAATACCAGAATTTAAGAAAAATGACAGGAAATAATAAAATTCCTTGCATAGGCAGTACTTTTAGTTTAGGTTATTGAGGGTAATTTTGCAATTAGAACCAACCGTGTTTTTTGGAGTCTTCAAATTCCTTGAGTAAATCTTTTTGATGAGATGAGAGAGTTTTTGGGATTGTTACTTTAATTCTTACGTAATGGTCACCGTGTCCTGCTCCTCTTAACATCTTAATGCCTTTACCACGCAGTCTGATTAGGGTTTCCGGTTGTGTTCCTGCTTGCACTTTTATTTTGACACTGTCTTGAACGGTTTGAACTTCAATCGTGTCACCAAGCGCCGCTTGGGGAAATGTGATTTCCTGTTCCGAAATGATGTCGTAGCCCTGCCTTTTGAATTTCCTATCGGGAGTGACATCGATTACCACGTCATAATCGCCGAATCTAATTCTTGAACCGTCGTCGACTCCGGCCGGAATTTTTATAGTTTGCGTTTTCCCTTCCATCTGCACTTTTTTAGTGACGCCTTTTACCGCTTCCATAAAAGTGATTGTCAGTGAATAAGTGGAGCGTCTTTGTTGTCGGCCAAACGGATTTCCGCCTCCAAAAAACTGTTCAAAAATTTCAAATGGGTCGGAAAATCCTCCGCCAAAATCAAATCCCTGTGGATTTCCACCACTTGAATAGGTATAAGTGAATGGCCCTTGCTGACCACCGAAGCCACCAAATGGCCCGCCGGCGCCAAACGGGCCCTGGCCGCTTGGTCCGCCTTGTTCAAACGCCGCAGCGCCAAACTGGTCGTAAGTCTGTCTTTTTTGCGTATCCGATAAAACCTCGTAAGCTTGATTAACTTCTTTAAATTTCTCTCCCGCCTCCTTACTTTTATTTCTGTCGGGATGATATTGCAAAGCCAATTTACGGTAAGCCTTTTTTATTTCGACTTCCGTTGCGGTTTTACTAACTCCTAATGTTTGATAATAATCACTTGCCATAATTTGATTTTACCTCACTGTGACGCTTTTTGCTAAGTTTCTTGGTTTGTCCGGATCAAAACCTTTACTAACCGCGATGTAATAGGCTAACAGTTGCAGCGGCACAATTTGCGTTAAGATGGTCGCCTCCCGTAAATCTTTAACTTCCAAAAAATAATCAAACACTTCACTATTTTTAAAACTTAAGCCGATAATTACTCCGCCCCTAGCCTTAATTTCCATAGCGTTGGACATAATTGCGGCATAAGTTTCGTCGTTGGGCGCAAAAACTATGCACTGCGTCCCTTTTTCGATTAGCGCAATCGGCCCATGCTTCAATTCTCCACCGGCAATCCCTTCGGCGTGCAAATAACTGACTTCCCGGATTTTCAAAGCTCCTTCCAAAGCAGACGGATATGACATTCCGCGGCCAATAATAAAAACATGTTCTTTTAATTTCATCAACTTAGCAAGTTCTTGAATTTTGCTTAGATATTGCGGTGAAAATATTCTTCTGATTTCTTTGGCTGCTTGTTGTAATAATCTTTGCGCTTTGCCAATTTCGCCTTTCATAGAAAATGCCAGCATTAAGAGAATGGCTAACTTTGCCAGATAGGCTTTGGTTGATGCCACCGCTTTTTCCGTTCCGGCATTAAGGAGAATTTTTTCATCCGCCATCCGGTAAATAGTTGAACCCTTAGCATTAGTAACGGCGACAATTTTTGCCTTTTTCTGTTTAGCCATTTGTAGCGGTTCAATAACGTCGATTGTCTCACCGCTTTGGGATAAACCGATGACTAAACTTTTGGGTGTTAAGAAATCTTCAAGATAATTAAATTCAGAAGCCGGCGTGGTATTAACGTGCACTTTGGCAATTTTGGAAAATAGATATGTTCCCGCCAGACAGGCGTAGAAAGCGGTTCCCGCTCCGACAAAATAAGTACCGTAGGCATTTTTAATCTTGCCTCCCAAATCCTGAACGATATCTTTGTAATTTTTGCCGATATTCTCTAAAATTTGCGGCTCTTCCATAATCTCCTTCAGCATAAAATGCTTATAATCACCTTTACCTTTATCCGCTTCCTTTACTTCGATTTCTTCAAACTGCGGCGTTAGTTGATTACCCTTTGGCAAGGAAATTAAAACTAAATCTTTGCCTAGAATTACCATCTCGTTATCTTTAAGAAACAGGACTTTTTTGGTATATTGCGCAATCCCTAAGCAGTCCGAAGAGATAAAAAATTCCTTATCACCAACTCCGACTATTAAAGGAGACCCAGTTTTGGCAGCGACAATTTCGGATGAAAGGGAATTCATTACTACCACCGCATTTAATCCCTCAATTAAGTTAAACGCAAGTCTTACGGCAGTAGCAAAACCGTCTGTTTTTAAAAATTCTTCGACTAAGTGAGCAAAGACTTCCGTATCTGTTTCGCTAATAAACTGGTGACCTTTTTTAATTAAGCTTTGTTTTAACTCTTGATAATTTTCGATAATACCATTATGCACAACCGCGACATTTTGCTTACAGTCAAGGTGTGGATGAGCGTTTTCGATAGTTACTCCACCGTGTGTTGCCCAACGGGTGTGGCCGATACCAAGATTACTTTGTCTAGGCTTAAGTTTGGCGTTGCCGATTTTGCCGATGTTTTTATCAACGAGGATTTCTTTACCGCTTTTTACCGCCACTCCCCAAGAATCATAACCTCTATATTCCAAGAGTTTTAATCCCTTAAGAATTTCGTTGGCCGAACGCTTATTATCTGAAACAAAACCGAATATTCCACACATAAGACAACTATTATATTACAAAAGGCGCCTTATTGCGCCTTACTGATATGTTTTCGAATTTTAAATTTAATTAACCACTTCGCCCTCAACGGGTTCGTCGGTTTTTGCGTCTTCCGGTTTTGCTTGCCCATCGGCTGTGGATGCTCCTTCTTGGGGTTGGGCTCCCGGCTGTTGATACATATTCTGTCCGATTTTCTGTAGGCTTTCGGAAAGCTCTTTCGTTTTAATTTCCAGATCTTCTTTTGAACCACTATCCAAAACTCCCTTGAGCGCGGTAATTTTTTCTTCAACTTCTTTTTTAACATCCTCGGCGACTTTATCACCGGCATCTTTCAAACTTTTCTCGGCTGTAAAAATTAATGAATCGGCTTGGTTTCTGGTTTCCACTTTTTCTTTCTTTTCGGCGTCTTCACTGGCGTGAGCTTCTGCCTCCTTGGTCATGCGCTCGACTTCTTCTTTTGTTAAGCCCGTCGAACCGGTGATTTTGATGCTTTGTTCTTTACCGGTGGCTTTATCACTAGCTTTAACATTTAAGATACCGTTAGCGTCAATATCAAAAGTGACTTCGATTTGCGGAACACCACGAGGGGCCGGTGGAATACCATCTAATACAAATCTTCCCAATGATTTATTATCCGCGGCCATCGGTCTTTCACCCTGCAAAACGTTGATTTCAACCTGGGTTTGATTATCCGCCGCCGTTGAAAAGACCTGTGACTTAGAAGTTGGGATAGTTGAATTTTTAGAAATTAGGGGTGTTGAAACGCTACCCAAAGTTTCCAGCCCCAAAGTTAACGGCGTTACATCTAAAAGTAAAACGTCTTTGACTTCTCCGCCTAAAACTCCACCCTGAATGGCTGCTCCGACTGCCACTACTTCGTCCGGATTAACCGATTTGTTCGCTTCTTTACCGAAGAATTTGGTCACTACCTCGACCACTTTTGGCATTCTGGTCATACCACCAACCAAAACTATTTCGTCAATATCTTTGACCGTATCTTTGGCATCTTTTAAAGCCTGCTCAACCGGTTTAATCGTTTTTTGAATTAATGGATCAACAATTTTCTCCAGTTGTGCTCTGGTTAAAGTCATCGTTAAATGGAGCGGTCCGTTAGCGCCTTGGGTAATAAACGGCTGGTTAATTTGCGCTTCTTGTGCAGTTGACAGTTCAATCTTGGCTTTTTCGGCCGCTTCTCTTAATCTCTGCAAGGCCTGTGGGTCTTTTCTTAAATCAACGTTATTTTCTTTTTTGAATTCATCAGCCAAATAATTTAAAATCTCCTGGTCGAAATCATCTCCGCCCAAATGCGTATCGCCATTGGTTGATTTCACCTCATAAACTCCTTCACCTAATTCCAGAATTGAGATATCAAAAGTTCCGCCGCCCAAATCATAAACCGCAATGGTATGGGCGTTTTTCTTATCTAAACCGTAAGCCAGTGCCGCGGCGGTCGGCTCGTTGATAATACGCATGACTTCCAAACCGGCAATCTCTCCGGCCTGCTTGGTGGCTTGTCTTTGCGAATCGTCGAAGTAGGCCGGAACAGTAATAACGGCCTGGGTGACTTTCCCGCCCAAATAATTTTCGGCGTCAACTTTAATTTTTTGCAGAATCATGGCGGAGATTTCCTGAGGCGTATAGGTATGATCCGCTACCTCAACATCGGCCATGCCATCCCGACCGGATTTAACCGTATAAGGAAGCCACTTCATATCGTTTTGCACCGAAGCGTCGGTATATTTTCGCCCCATCAACCTTTTGATGGAGAAAATGGTCTCTTTCGGTTTTAAAACGATTTGCCTTTTGGCTACGTCTCCCACGACATGAGTAACCGGGTCAACGACAGACGGAATTACATTTCGTCCTTCTGCCGAGTGGATAACTTTTGGTGATCCACCTTCCATTACGGCTACACATGAGTTGGTTGTTCCTAGATCAATTCCAATTATTTTTCCCATATATTTATATTATACATTTTAAAATCTTTAATTCCTAATTTTCAAGTCCTTTTTTGGGCTCAAAAATTAAAAATTAAGCGCTTTTCCCGACAATCACTTGCGCCGGCCTTAAAACAGAATCAAAAAGCATGTATCCGCTTCTTACTTCTTCCAAAACTTTTCCGTCTTCACCTTCTTGAGTCGTAATCGCTTCCATTAAGTTCGGGTTAAAGTCTTTTCCGACCGTTTCGATTTTTTTAACTCCCTCGTTTTCCAAAATATCCAAAAAGTGTTTGATTGAAAGTTTGACGCCTTCATCCTGCGTATGTTTTTCGGCCAAGAGTAGACTATCCAGTCCGGGTAAAAGTTTTAAGAGTAAATTCCTGTTGGATGCTAATATCCAACTGGATTTTTCATTCGCTATCCTTTTTTCCAAATTTTGATAGTCAGCCAATGCTCTTTTTAATTGATTTTCAAGGTTCGCAAATTCGGTGCTTTCTTGTTCAACTTTCTTTTCATTTTTTTTACTCATTTTTATTTTACTTACCATCCTTTAGCAACTTCACCGATTAAATCTCCGAAGTATCTAACCGTCGGGACTACAAAAGTATAATTTAATCTTGACGGTCCCAGCACTCCGATTTCACCGGTTAAATTCATCGGCGTATGGAATTTTGTATAAACAAATCCATACGGGCCGGCAAGTCTTGGACCCAGTTCTTCCCCCAAAAGGATATGGATTTCGTCATCATCAATTTGCCCCAAACATAAACCTTCTAAATAGCCTGCTTCTTCGATTACCGATAGTAAATTCCGGGTTAAATCGATATCGAAAAATTCCGGCATATCTAGGATATTGGCATAACCTGAGACTAGTAAATCTCCCTCGTTGGTCGTTGCTACCGCCAAAGTTTTTGTCCTTTCCGCCAAAGCCCTGGTCATCTCTTTTAAGAAAGCTCTTTCTTTTTCCCTCAAATCCCATACTTTTTCTTTTAAAGATACTTCGTCTGCCGTTGACAGCTCTTTTTCCTTCATCAGCTGCTTAACGTAGAACTTCATTCCTATTGGAGTCGGGATTCTGCCTGCCGAAACGTGTGGTTTTTTTAAATAACCCAAATCGGTTAACCTAACCATTTCGTTACGGATGGTAGCCGGACTGGCGCTTAAGTTGTGTTTTTTCTCAAGCGTTTCCGAACCAACCGGTTCAGCTGTTTCAATGTACTCTTCAATTAAGCTTTTTAGAATTTCAACCTGTCTGGCTGTTAAATCATGCATAATCTCAGATAAATTTTATGATTAGCAGTAATATAACACGACTGCCAACGCCTGTCAAGCCCCTAATTTTCTATTGACAAACAACCAAGCACTTGGTATAAATAAGTTAGATTTGGGGACTAGGGCTTTCCTGGGCCCCATTTTTTATGGGAAAATCTTCAGTCCGTAATTTAGATAACTTGAGCTCTTAAAACTTTTATGAAATTTGTCTTCTATAATCTCAAAAGCTTTATTTTCTTTTGAATTATCTAAGACCCATTTTCCTATTGGGTAAGCAACTAAATCGGCAATTTGCATACCAATAATGTTCTGCGACTTTTGATTAAAAGATAAATCAACAAGTTTTGCCTGTATTTCATCTTTTTTAAACATTGCTTGGTCTTTGTTTCTAAAACTCTCATATACTTCAGCTAACTTTTCATCATTATGAGTTTGCCTAGATTCAATTCTGAAAATCAGTTTTTCATCTGTTCTACCAAGATACATAACCGCTCTTTCGAGAATAAATCTTAAACATAAATGATAAGGATTATCAGGAGTTCCGTACTGACTTTTTAGCTTATCTTTTCTTATCGCGGCTGCAATTATTTTAAAGTCTGTGTTTTTAATAAAATTGTCGAGGTCTTCATAAAAAAGCTGTTCTTTTAGCCATATCAACTAGACACGCAAATTCTTTTTTCTGCTTCCGTATATCATAGGATCGTAAGATAACATCTGTTTTTCCAAAATGCTTGAGTTTAAGCTTATTAACTTCCGGTTCAACTACTTTGGAGTAATAATCAAAATCGAATATACAACCGGCTAGGACAAACATGGGATAGGATGGGTCAATTTTATCTAAGCTATGGTCACCTGACTCGTCCATAAACATTATTTTCATATCCCAAGTATATGCCTAGTAATAGAGGGCTTGCAACAAGAAATTTTATGCCTAAGAATAGAGATTAATCTTACATTTTCTATAAAGTCTGGTAAACTTGAATTATGCATAAGAAGAAAAGGCCGTTTTGGCTGCTAATTGTTTTCGTTTTAAGCTTCGGAGCTTTGATTTATTTAGCACTGAATTATTCTCCTTCTGAAAGTTTATCGTTAATCCCCGTCTTCTTCGCTCTTCTCTTTATTTCGACATTTTCTCTTTTTACCTTTTTATTAAATAATTCCCGCCGTGGATTTTTATTGGGATTACTGGTGATTTCCTATTTGCTTTTACGATTGAATGGATTGACTTCCCCATTTTTCGCAATTTTACTATTGATACTTTTTGGCGGAATCGAGTTATTTTTTCTTAAGCGCAGGTAAGTTTGATATAATCTTAAGGAAGTGAATAAATTTTATATTACTACCGCAATTCCTTATGTCAACGGCAAGCCGCATATCGGCCACGCCTTGGAATATTTTCAAGCCGACGTAATCAGAAGATTCCACCAAATTTTAGGCGATGAGACTCTGCTCCTTTCGGGAGCCGATGAAAATGCGCTAAAAAATGTTCAAGCCGCACAAAAAGAAGGCGTACCCATTAGGCAGTTTTTGGATGACAATTCACAAATTTGGAAAAACGCTTATGAACAATTGGGCGTGCATTTAGATGTTTTCCAAAGAGGTTCTGATGAGAAAAAACATTGGCCCGGCGTCCAAAAGCTCTGGAATCTTTGTGTAAAAAACGGTGACATCTATAAAAAATCCTATAAAGGGCTTTACTGCGTCGGCTGCGAAAGTTTTAAACTTGAAAAAGAATTAGTCGACGGACTTTGCCCGACTCATCAAAAAGCTCCGGAATTAATTGAAGAAGAGAATTATTTTTTCAAACTCTCTAAATATCAGGATAAACTGCTTGAATTATTTGAATCCAACAAGCTTAAAATTACTCCGGCCAACAAACGGGAAGAAGCTTTCTCTTTTATTAAACAAGGGCTGGAAGATTTCAGTGTTTCCCGAAGTAAAGAAAGAGCTCAGGGCGTCGGTGTGCCGGTGCCGGATGATTCCAGTCAAGTGATGTATGTCTGGTTTGACGCTTTGAATATTTACATGACCGGCATCGGTTTTGGCTGGGACACGGAAAAATGGAGAAAGTGGTGGCCCGCCGATTTACATGTTATTGGCAAAGACATTAATCGCTTTCACACTGTTTATTGGCCGGCGATGCTTCTATCCGCCGGCTTATCGCTTCCAAAAGAAATCTTAATCCACGGATTTGTTTACACCAAGGGCGAAAAAATGAGTAAAAGCGTCGGCAATGTGATTGATCCGTTTGAATTTGCCAAAGAATATGGCGTTGAGGCGCTCCGCTATTTTTTGCTATCGCAAATCCCAATCGACGCGGACGGAGATTTTACTCTTGAACGGCTTAAAGAAGTTTACAATTCGGATTTAGCTAATGGCTTAGGCAATTTAATTGCCAGAGTGGCCAAGCTTTGTGAGACCGCTAATTTCAAACAGAGTCCTTCGGAAAATAATCGCCACGTAATTAACGGGTTTGATGAATATAAAAAGCGGTTGAATGAATACCGCTTTAACGAAGTGCTAAATTTAATTTGGGCAAAAATTGCCAGGGTTGATAAATATATCAATGAAGAAAAACCGTGGGAACTGCTAAAAACCCCCGCCGGAAATTTAAAGCGGCCGATTAACGCCATTCTGGAGCACGCGGTTGACGAAATCGAAGAAATCGGAGAACTTTTAGAGCCTTTCTTGCCCGAAACTAGCGCAAAAATAAAAGCCCAATTTACCACAGCGGAAATCAAATCATCCACTTCTCTTTTTCCACGCATCGCTTGACAAGAAAACTTATTTCCTGTTTAATAGACCAGTCATCAAGAGTGTCCGCCTAAGGCGGGCCGGCAACCGAAGATAACGGTGCCAACTCCTAAGAGGAAGATGAGGTCGCCTAAGCGACAAAATCAGAACCTCTCGATGTTGAGAGGTTTTTTTATGAACGATTTTATTTTTACATCCGAATCGGTTTGCGCCGGACACCCCGACAAAATTTGCGATTCCATAAGCGACGCAATTTTAGACGAAGTTTTAAGACAAGACCCAACTGGTCGGGTGGCTGTTGAGACTCTGGTTGCTTTTAATAAAGTCGCAATCGTAGGAGAAGTTACTACTACCGCCGAGGTTAACTACGAAAAAGTCGCCAGGAAGAGAATCAAAGACTTGGGTTATACGAATCCTTTATTTAACTTTACTTATCTTTCTCCCATTGATGTTGACATCCACGAGCAATCGCCGGAAATTTCCAAAGGAGTAAAGATTAAAGGCGCCGGCGACCAGGGAATGATGTTTGGATTCGCCTGTCGGGAAACCAAGAATTTAATGCCTCTTCCGATAATGATGTCCCACCGGCTGGCGCAAAGATTGGATGAAGTTAAGAAAAAAACTTTACCATTCTTAAGACCGGACGGAAAAACTCAAGTCACCATCGAATATAAAAACGGGCTTCCCTACAAAGTTTTACAAGTAGTAATTGCCGTTCCCCACGATGAAAATAAGCAATTGCCGGAAGTAAAACAAGCGCTTTATAAAGCAGTCGTTAAAATAGTTTTAGACGAATTTGGTTTTAAAATTGCCGAAAAAGATTTAATCGTTAACGGCACGGGTGTTTGGCATATGCCGGGGCCCGCCTCAGACGCAGGCTTAACGGGAAGAAAAATTATTGTCGATACTTACGGCGGCTATGCCAGGGTCGGCGGCGGCGCATTTTCCGGCAAAGATCCGACCAAGGTTGACCGAAGTGGCGCTTATGCGGCCAGATTCTTGGCAAAACATGTCGTTAAAGAAAAACTGGCCGACAAAGCCGAAGTGCGCTTAGCTTATTTTATTGGTTGTAAAAAACCGGTCATGTCAGACATTGAAACTTTTGGGACAGAAAAAGCCCCGGTTGAATTAATTAAACAATTTATGACGGAGATTCTAGATACTTCAGTTGCCGGAATAATTGAAACGCTTGATTTACAAAAACCGATTTATCTTCCGACTTCCGTCTATGGACACTTCGGACGCCCCGAATTCTCCTGGGAAAAATAACTATTGACAGTCAAAAAAAATCGTCCTATACTCACCTTAATGAAAAACGTTTGGATTGCGGTAGCGGTAATAATCTTGATTATTGTTTTGGGCGCGGGCGGATTTTTGTTTATGAAATCTTCCAAAGCGCCGGCAATGCCAAAGCAAACTGTTAGTCCAACTCCTACTCAATCCGCAAAGGGCAACGCGGTAAGCGGAACAATTTTAAGTCTTCTGTCGGGCGGAAAAACTGTCAGCTGCACAATTACTTATCCCGATAACAAAGGCACCGGTACGGTTTTTGTCTCCGACAAAAAATTTGCCGGGGATTTCACAATGAAGGATTCTTCCGGCAAAGATGTCGTTGGGCATATAATCTCAGACGGAGCATTTATCTACATCTGGTCTTCGGCTATGCCAAACGGCGGAATAAAAATGAGCCTTGAGGCTGCCAAAAGCGCGGAGACTAATGCCCAGAATAATAATCAGGCAGTTAATATCAATCAGAATGTTGATATGAATTGCGGGCAATGGGCAGTAGATAATTCCAAATTCATAGTTCCGGCAACTATTACATTCACCGACATGAGCAGGTTCTTCCCACAAGCAGCGCCGAGCGGAGCTGTTGCTCCGACAACCGGAGCCGGAACACAAACAGGGACTTCTCCATGCGACCAAATCCCGGCGGGCGCGGCCAGAACCGCCTGTCTTAATGCCATGCAATCCTCAGGCCAATAAGCCTCTGTCTTAGGCCCTTTTTTGACGTATAATATTCTTATGATTGACGCGCATTGTCACTTGAATTTTCAGGCTTTTGCCAAAGATTATGACGCCGCAATAAAAAGAGCCCAAGAACAAGGGGTCGAATTGATAATTAATACGGGCACTTCGATTGAAAGCAGCCAAAAAGCGGTTGAGCTGGCACAAAAATACGAGAATCTCTATGCCATTGTCGGAATTCATCCCCATCACGCCGATAAGGTTACCAAAGGCTGGGATAAAGAAATTAGCGCTTTGGCGAAAATGCCAAAAGTGGTCGGTATCGGCGAAATCGGAATCGACTATTATAGCTACCGGTCAAACGGTATTACCGACCCTAAGCTGCAGCGGGAAATTTTTGCAAGACAAATTGAAATTTCGATTGAAAATAAACTGCCTTTACAAATCCACGGACGCCACGCCGGAAAAGATATTTTGGAAGTTGTTTCCGGATATAAAAACGGGCTTTTAGAAATTCCGGGAATGTTCCATTGTTTTGCGGGAAACCTTGACTACCTGGAAAAAGTATTAGAAATGGGTTTTTATGTCGGCTTTGACGGCAACATCACTTATAAAGGCTTAGCTCCGGGAGAGGACACACTCCTTTCCGAGCTCGTGAACAAAGCGCCGCTTGAGCGGATTATTACCGAAACCGATGCTCCTTATTTACCTCCCGTTCCCCACCGCGGTAGCCGAAACGAACCTAGCTATGTTATAATTGTGGGTAATTCCATTGCAGAAATTAAAAACACTTCTTTTGATGTGGTTAATAAAACCACATCCGATAATGCCAAAAGGGTTTTTAGATTATGACAAAATTTTTTAATACACTATTTACCCGCTACCCTATAAAAACCAGGCGGGCATTGGAGATGCTCCCCGGGTCTGTCTCCTGGTTTTTGATTTTGTTTCCGGTCTGGGGGTCATTTTTAATTCCTTTGGCGGTTGCCTATTTCATTTTATTTTTTGACGTTTATTGGTTTTATAAATCATTTTCTCTGGCGATTACCGCTTTTATCGCTTCACGAAAAATTAAGCAGGCGGAAAAACAAGACTGGCTACAATTAGCAAAGCCGCTTGAGAATTTCGAGAAGATATCGCATGTTGTCGTTATCCCAAACTACAGGGAAAACCTTGAAAAATTAAGGAAAACGTTAGAAAGCCTAAGCAACCAAACCTTTCCCAGTAAAAGAATCTATGTCGTTCTGGCAATGGAAAAAAGAGAACAAGAAGCTAAGGATAGAGCGGACAAATTAATTACCGAGTTTGGCAAAAAATTCGGGGTTGTTTTGGCCAGCTATCATCCCGATATTGAAGGCGAAGTAAAAGGCAAATCGTCCAATGAGGCCTATGGAGGGAAACTGGCTTATAAGCAACTGGTTAAAACCGGCGTTATTGATTTAGACTACGCCACTATTTCCTCCGTTGATGCCGACTCAATTTTCGATCGTCAATATTTTGCTTATCTTGCCGACAGTTTTTTAAGGGATGATAAAAAATATACCAAATTCTGGCAATCGGCCAATGTTAACTACAATAACTTCTGGAATGTGCCGGCCGCAATTAGAATTGTTTCCTTCTTTGGCAGTCTTTGGAGAACGGGCCTCTTGGTGCAAAAAGACAGATTGGTTTCCAACTCAACTTACTCCTTATCATTTAAGCTTTTGCATGAAATCGGCTACTGGGATACCGATGTCATTCCCGAAGACTATAGAATTTTCTTTAAAGCGTTCTTTGCAAAACAAGGACAAGTTTATATGGAGCCACTCTTCTTAAAAACTTCCATGGATGCCCCGCTTTCCTCCTCTTATATCAAGTCTCTGAAGAATAAATATCAACAGGAAAGACGTTGGAGTTGGGGGGCGTCCGATGACGCATTGTTCATAAAATGGTGGTTTACTGTCCCGGGAATCCCGTTTGTCAGGAAAACTTTGATGCTTTTTAACGTTCTGCTTGATCACTTTCTCTGGCCGGTTAATTGGTTTATAATCACTATAGCGGCCAATATTATGCCTTTTGTAAATCCGGTTTTTTCCAGAACAACTCTGGGATATAATCTGCCGAAACTGGCAGGTTTTATCTTAACGCTTTGTCTTATCGCTACAGTAATGATGTTTATCATCGATTACCGGCAAAGGCCAAAACATATTATGAAACACGCAAAAGCCCGGCAGTTATTATTCCCCTTAGAGTTTATTCTCCTTCCGGTTGTTGGCTTTTTCCTATCGGCGCTACCGGCTTTGATTTCACATACGCAATTAATGCTCGGCCAAAGGTTGGAATATAAAGTCACCGAAAAGCTTTAAATTATGAAAATTCTGGCAAGGCTTGAGAAGGGCAAAGACATCTGGTTTTTAATCGTGGCTTCGTTAATCTTCTTCCTCCTCCGTTTTCCTTCGCTTTTCGAGCCCGACTGGTACGGCGACGAAGGAGTTTATCAAACGCTTGGGATTGCCATCAGAGCGGGCCGGCTTTTGTACCGGGACATTTTCGATAACAAACCTCCCCTACTTTATCTCTTATACAGCTTTGTTTCCTCGGATCAATTTATGATTAGGCTGTTATCTTTAATCTTCGGGCTTCTGTCGGTTATCGTATTCTTTTACCTTTGCAAAAAACTGTTTGAAAATGTCAAAGCAGCGTACGTTGCAACCGGCGCATTTGCAATTCTTTTTGGGCTACCTTTAATCGAAGGCAATATCGCCAATGCGGAAAATTTCATGCTACTTCTGAATATTTCCGCCGGATACTTGATATTAAAATCCCTGGATACCAAAATACAAAATACAAAATACAAAATACTTCTCTTAGCCGGGCTGGCGTTGGGACTTTCGTTCCTTTTTAAAATCGTCGCCGTTTTCGATTTTGCCGCTTTTGCGGCGTTTCTCTTCTTTGCGAATTATTCCAGGAAACTCCTGGGTATTTTTAAAGTCGAAGCTTTCATAAATGAAGTCAGAAATCTTTTGCCTTTGCTTATCGGTTTTGTTATCCCAATCGCCATCACTACTCTTTACTTTGTGTTTAATCATGCTTTTAAAGACTTTTTAACCGCTACCTTATTCTCCAATGTCGGCTATGTCGGCTATGGCAACGCATTTATCATCCCTCAGGGTTTTTTGATTTTTAAATTAATGCTTTTGGGAAGTTTTTCACTGTTTGTTTTTTGGAAAAGAAAAACTTACGGACTATCTTTCGCTTTTATTTCGCTCTGGCTCGCCTTTTCGCTGTTTAACGCTTATTTTTCACAGCGGCCCTATACGCATTACGTTTTAGTTCTGCTACCGGCTTTTTGTTTAACCATCGGACTTTTCATTTTGAGCAAGAACTTTTCCAAGCTGGCCGGTGTCTTAATGCTTTCTACGTTCATTGCGGTTCTACTGAGTTTTAATTTCTATTTTAAAACCGTTTTTTATTATCAAAATTTTGCGGCATTTATCTTGGGCCGACAAAGTGTTACGTCATACGAAAAGTTCTTTGACAACAGCGTGCCGCTAAATGATGAAATTGTTAATTATATCGACCTTTATGCCAAAGCTTCGGATAATATATTCCTTTGGGGTAATAATGCCCAGCTCTACAAGCTGGTTAACAAACTTCCTCCGGGGAAATACACGGTGGCATATCATATTACCGGCTATAAAGACGGGCTGACTAACACCCGAGCCGGACTGAAGACTGCAAAACCGAGATTTATTATTGTAATGCCGAATGTTTCCTCTTTCCCTTTTTCTCTTGCCGGATATGACTATCGGATAGGCCTTGAGGGTGCATATATCTATGAAAAACTTTTTTAGCAATATCGCTGCCGACAAGTTAGCTTTTCGTGGTTTTTTGATTAGCTTTTTATTAGTGCTTATTACTATCGTGTATATCTTAATCTATTACTCTAATCTTCCGCCATTTATCCCGATTTTTAATCAACTTCCCTGGGGGAATGAAAGACTTATCATAACGCCGGGAATTTTCATATCCACGCTTATTTTCGGGTTGATATTTCTTTTTAACCTTGTCTTCACTTCGATTGTTTACAATAGAAATCCTCTAATTGCCAGAATAGTAGCGGCTGTCACGCTAATCATTGCGGTTATGAATTTTCTTTTTATCATAAAGGTGATAACACAAATAGTTTAATGCCAAATCTAAATATTACGATTTTCCCTTTGATAATTGCTTTCCTTGCAACGGTTATTGCCACACCGTTGAGTCTAATGCTGCTTAAAAAGCTCAATGTTGTTGACGACCCTCAAAAACATCAACATCCCGCGATGCTGCATACAAAACCAATTCCCAGGGGCGGCGGAATTCCGCTTTTTATCGGGGTTTTAGTGGCGGGTATTTTTTTCTTACCGTTAACAAAAGTGATTATTGCAACCTTAATTGCCGCGTTTTTTTCGCTTCTGATTGGTGTTATTGATGATAAATATGACCTTTCTCCATATCTCAGATTTGTGATTAATATTCTTTGCGCCGTTTTTGTAGTTTTTATGGGAGCCAGTATTCCTTTCATTACAAACCCCTTAGGAGGCATTCTAAATTTTAGCCACCTTCAGATTCCCTTCCTTGGCGGAACTGCTATTAGTCTTTTAGCCTATGCAATTGCCGTCTTGTGGATTGTTTGGGTAATGAACATGTTGAATTGGAGCAAGGGTGTTGACGGCCAGATGCCCGGCATTGTCGCAATTTCGGCAATTGTAATCGGGATTCTAAGCTTACGTTTCTCCCATCTGGATCAAACCAGCGCTACGGCGGCGACACTTTCTTTTATTGTGGCGGGGGCATCTTTGGGGTTTTTGATTTTCAATTACTATCCGGCAAAAATTTTCCCCGGCTACGGAGCGACCGCAATTTATCTAATATTAGCTGTGGCTTCTATTCTTTCGGGGGCAAAATTGGCTACGGCAATTCTGGTAATGGGGGTGCCGATGACGGACGGATTTATTACCATAACCCGCCGGATTTTATCGGGTAAATCTCCTTTCTGGCACGATAAAAAACATCTTCATCATCTACTCCTTAGCCTCGGATTCGGACAAAGACGGATTGCGTTGTTTTATTGGGCTATTTCTGCTATATTAGGCGCATTATCACTGGTTCTATCCAGCAAGGGAAAATTGTTTGCAATCATAATGCTGGTTATTTTAGCCGGAGGTGCAATACTTTTCTTACAATTTTTACTAAAACGCGCCGATGATAAAATTAGCTTATAACATCTTTAGACTACTGCGGCCGAGACAATGGATTAAAAACTTGGCAATTTTTGCCTCGATAACTTTTGCCGGAGAACTTTTTTTTAACCCACCCGTTCTTTCCAAAGTAATTTTAGGATTTTTTGTTTTCTGCGGACTGGCCAGCGCCACCTATATAATCAATGACATTTTTGACGCTAAGAAAGACAGTCTCCACCCGTTTAAAAAATTCCGCCCAATCGCCCATGGCGATGTCCCGATATTCTTAGCTGTTATTGTCGCCACTTTTCTGACAATAATTTCTCTTTCAGTTGCCGCATTTATCACTCCCGCCTTCTTCATTTTGGTGCTGGTTTATCTTGGGATGCAATTCTTGTATTCTTCTTTTCTTAAAAGCGTGGCTGTTATCGACATCCTTATCATCGCGGCCGGTTATATCTTGCGGGTTTATGCCGGAGAATTTGCCAGCGGTTACCATATTTCGGTCTGGCTTTTGCTAACGACAATTTCCATTTCGCTTTTCCTGGCCATCGGCAAAAGAAGAAGCGAATTGACTCTTTTGTCGGGGACTAAAAATTTTGATCTTGCCACTACCAGACAATCTTTGTCGCACTATTCGGAAAGACTTTTGGATGTCTATGCCTCTATTTTTGCGACTTCAACTTTTATCTCTTATGCCCTGTTTACTTTCTTGGAAAACCCGGGCGGGTTTAAACTTTCGATTGGTGTTTTAATGCCAGATTTTTTGCCGGCCTTTTTCCAACGCAAATGGTTAATGATAACCATTATCCCGGTCGTTTACGGATTAATGCGCTATTTACAGGATATTTACGAAAAGAATGAAGGGGAAAGTCCGGAAAAAGTGCTACTTTCCGACCGGCCATTATTAATAACGGTTGTGATTTGGACTATTTTGGTAATCGCGCTCGTCTATTTTATCAACCCCGGTTAGAACTAACTTATGGTTTTTGGGCATATTGGGAACTGATCCAACCGCTTTGGCCGTTAGTTAATTTTATTTGAAACCAGCCGGTCGTCTGATCATCCAATAGTTGATACGTTTCTCCCGGTTTTACTTGACTAATTTCCTTTCCGGCCAAAGAAGCTTGGTCTCTAACCCTTAAAAAACCGGTCGGAGTTTGCAAAATGAGAACCTTTGCAACCGGCAGACTGGCTGAAGCCGAAGCGTTTGAAGCAGTCGTTGCGGCGGCATCGGGATTAATACCTAGAAAGATTAAAGCCTCAAGTTTATAGCCGGGGGTAGTTTTTATCCTGACTATCTGGTCTTTATAACCATCCTTGGACAGTTTTAATTCGTGGTCTGAATCGGTAATATTCTTCAAAAGAAGCGGTGATTGCCCCTCTAGATTATCGTCCAGAAAAACTTGGGTTGCGTCCGGAAAAGATACTACGGAAATTTGTGCATCTTTTGGATCACTTAGCGGAGTTAAATTAATAATGCTGCCGCTACCAAGCCCCTGCTGGCCAAAGGTTCTGTCAACCACCGTTAACACTTTCGGAGAAATAGTAATGGTTTGCTCAAACGGGGGAAATGCTCCTTGTGTCGGCACTAATCTTAGCGAGTAATCTCCAACGGTCAGCATATCCTTTAATTCACAGGCGCAAAGCGGAGTCTGCCCCAAAAGTTTGCCGTTTACATAGACTTTTGCCACCGGCGCCGAAGTAACCTGCAAAGCGCCTTTGCTTTTATTTTGCGACAGGAAATATAAAACGGCGGCAAAAATTAGAACGACTAAAACAAACGGGGCCAGAAGATAAAAAACCTTTTTCATAGAGCAGTATTCATTATAACCTAAAAAGGTTCTGAAATGAAGATTTATCGGGGGATTAGTAATCCATGCCCCCCGGCATTTGCGGCATATCCTTTTTCTCTTCCGGAATATCGGTCACTAAAGCTTCTGTCGTTAAGACCATCATTGCCACCGAAACTGCATTTTGCACCGCCGAACGGGTCACTTTGGCCGGGTCGATAATTCCCGCTTTAATCATCGAACCGTATTCCATTGTCATTACATTGAACCCGAAATCATCCTCTTTTGAGCTTTCGACTTTTGCCAAAACCGCGGCCGAATCTTCGCCGGCGTTTTCGACGATTCTTTTAATTGGCGCCGTTAAGCTTTCCGAAAGGATATTAACGCCGACAATTTCGTCTCTGACTTTTAGGCTTTTTGCCAGCTTTGCAAGAACCGCTCTGGTCCGAAGCAGCGTTACTCCTCCGCCCGGCACAATACCCTCTTCCAGAGCTGCTTTGGTGGCTGCCACCGCATCGATGACTCTTTCTTTTTTCTCCTTCATTTCAATTTCCGTGGCCGCGCCGACGTTGATAACCGCTACACCACCGGAAAGTTTGGCCAATCTTTCATGTAATTTTTCTTTATCAAAATCCGAAGTTGACTGTTCCATCGCTTTTTTAACCTGGGCAATTCTGGCTTTAAGAGCTAACGGATTTCCTTTACCGCCGATAACTCTGGTATTCTCCTTATCGGCCCAGACTTTATCCGCTCGTCCGCAGTCATCAACCGTCACGCTATCAAACTTTCGACCCGTGTCCTCGGAGATGACCGTTCCGCCGGTCAGAATGGCAATGTCTTCCAACATTTCTTTTCGTCTGTCGCCAAAACCCGGAGCTTTAATCGCTAAAGCATTTAAAACACCTTTTAATTTATTGACGACCAAAAGCGCCAGCACTTCACCCTCGACATCGTCGGCAATAATTACCAGATTTTTAGAGACTTTGACAAAGTTTTCCAAGAACGGGATAAATTCCTGTAGGTTTGACAATTTTTTATCGGTGATAAGAATGTATGGATCCTCTACTTCGGCTTCCATTTTCTCCGGATTAGTGACTAAATAGGCCGAGGCATAACCTTTATCGAACTCCATTCCTTCTTTATAATCAACATACAGTTCAACGCCTTTGCCTTCTTCAACCGTGACCACGCCGTCTTTACCGACCTTTCCAAGAGCGTCGGCAATCAGTTTTCCGATTTCTTCACTTTGCGCCGAGATCGTCGCTACTTTGGCGACATCCGCATCCTTTACGGGCACTGCCAATTCCTTAATTCGTTTAATAATTTCCGCCACTCCTTTTTCCATGCCGACTTTTAAAATCATCGGATTAACTTCGGTATTTACCTTATCAAAACCTTTATTAATGATTGACTGGGCCAAAAGAGTGGCCGTAGTGGTTCCGTCTCCGGCCACATCCGAAGTTTTGGAGGCTGCTTCCTTAATCAGTTGCGCGCCCATGTTTTCAAACGGATCTTTTAATTCAATCTCTTTGGCAACGGCTACTCCATCATGGACAACGTTTGGCGCTCCCCACTTTTTATCCAAAGCCACATTCCTGCCTTTTGGACCAAGTGTGGTCACGACTGCGTTAGCCAATTGGTCAACTCCGCTTTTAAGCGCTTTCCGGGCTTCTTTTGCGTATTTAATTTGTTTTGCCATAATTATTCAATAATTGCCAGAATATCTTTTTGTTCAGCTAAAAGTAATTCTTCGCCATCGACTTTAATTTCTTGCGCCGCCCACTTTTTATACATCACTTTTTGTCCGACTTTAACGACAATTGCTTCTTTTTCGCCTTTGGGAGTAACTTTTCCCGGACCAACCGCCACGACCTGTCCCATTTGCGGTTTTTCCTGAGCGGTATCGGGAAGAATTATCCCGCTGGCAGTTTTAGCCTGGGCTTCAAGCGGCCTGATTAAAATGTTATCGAAAAGCGGTTGGATTTTATTTTTTACCATAAGCTCAAAAAATATCACTCGCTTAAAGTGACTGCTCATTTATACAACAAAAATAATTTCGTGTCAACACTTTTTCACTTGACACTTATCGTCAGGTAAGATACGATTTACTTATATTTATGTCTTCGATGAAGAAAATTCTTCTAATCGGCTTTATTGTGGTATTGCTTATCGCAATTCCTGTTACCGTCTTCCTGGTTCAACAACAACAAAAAACCAAAAGCGGCGCGGTTGCCGCCACCACACTTAGTGTTCTTCCCGCATCGCAAGCTCCGATTCAAGTTGGAAATGATGTCACTCTTAATGTGCAGGTTAATCCGGCTACGGCAACTACTTCCAATCTTGTTTCTTACGTTAAATTTACGATTATGTATGACAGCACAAAATTGGCGACAGACGGAGCAGGGTTTGTCCCCGATATAACTGCCGGTCTTCCTCTTGTTTTACAAGGACCGGTGTATGGAACGGGAACCATTTCAATCACTCTTTCTGCGGGCGGTGATGCTACTAAAGTCCTCCAAACGGTAACTAATCTTGGCAGCGTTACTTTTAAGGCTCTGGCTATAACCGACACTGCCCCGACTCAGATTACTTTTGGCAACGATACTTTAGTTCGGTCTTTGGGCACAAGTGACCAGGCCAATGAAAATGTTCTGGCCAGCGCTAACCCCGCTGTCTTGACAATCATAGGGGGAACAATTGTCTCTCCAACGCCAACGCTGACTCCAACCCCAACAGTCACCCCAACGCTAACTCCGACACCAACTCCAGCTCCAACAGCCACCCCAAGCGCCACCGCGCCAGTCTGCTCCAAACTTGCGGCAGACGTAACTTCTGGTAATATTCCTTTAAATACTAACCTTACGGTTACCGGAAACAGCAGTAATTCAACCATCAGCAAAGTTACTTTTAATTTTGGCGACGGTCAAACTCAAGATATCACAGGCTCCGGAGGGGTCGGGACAAGCTCCGTCAGTGTTTTGCAATCTCATACTTATGCTACTGCCGGAACTTTTCAGGCGACTGCAACCTTAACCGATGCTAATAACGCAGTCAGCACCGCAAATTGCTCTGTCACTATTGCCGCCGGTACCACCCAGATAGCAACGCTCACAGTTACACCCACACTGACATTGCCGCCAACCGGTCCGGCCGATATTATAAAGATTGGTTCAATCGGAGCGGTTATTACACTTATCGGAGCGGTTCTGCTTTTCGCTCTCTAGCTTTTAAGCATTGACAACAATGCCTTCTGAGGAATTTCTACTTTTGAGACGTTAATCATTCTGCTCTTTCCTTTTTTCTGCGCCTCCAAAAGTTTGTCCTTCCTGGTTCTGTCTCCACCGGACATTTTTGCCAAGACATCCTTGCGGTAAGGAGAGATTTCGGTTCTGGCCAAAACTTTTGCCCCAACCACCGCCTGAATTATCTGTTTAAATTGAAGTTTGGGCAGATGTTCTTTAAGTTTTTCCGTTTTTTCTCTGGCCACGTGTATCATCTCGTCTTCATAAACCAATTCCGACAAGACATCAATCGGACTATTATTAATAAGAACGTCCATTTTGACCAGACTGGCTTCCCTGTAACCGATAATTTCGTAATCCAAGCTGGCAAATCCCTGCGTTACGCTTTTCAAATCAGGCGAAAGCCCGCGGATAAACATCGAGTAAGGCATTTCGTATTGCATGATGGCGTTTGTTTTATGATAAGTAATCCCCAAAAGCGTTCCTTTTTTATTCTGCGCCACAGTCATTGCGGCGCCAACGTAGACTGCGGGAACAAAAATGGTTAAGGTCATATACGGTTCCAGCATTTTGCCGTTTTCTTCCTTATATAAAACTCTTGGCATGGTAAGAATCGGTTCAACTCCCTGTTCCTGAGCTAATCTCTCTTTAACGATTTCCGCATGTAAAAGTCCCAAGAATCCGACCCGAAAACCACTTCCCAAAAAGGCAGAGTATTCATTTGAAATAGTTAAGGAACCGTCGTTTAGAGACAGCTTATTCAATGCCTCCCTAAGATGGACGTATTCACTTGAAACTTGCGGGTAAACGCCGAAAAAAACCATTGGTTTTGGCATGGCGTATCCGGGGAGCGGTTGTGCAGCTGAATTTTGAGTTGTAATCGTATCTCCAACCCGGGTTTTGCGGATATCTTTTAATCCGGTGACGATATAACCGATTTCACCCGCCATTAACTCCTCTTTTGCGACTAAAAAGGGCGAGAAATAACCAACTTCGGAGACATCCACTTTGGTTTTGTTTTGGATAAATTCCAATTTATCCTGCCTCTTTACTGCTCCGTCAAAAAGCTTGGTAAAGATAACTACTCCCCTGTGCTCATCAAAAGCCGCGTCAAACACTAACCCCCTAAGCGGCGCATTTTCATTAACTTTCGGGGCCGGGATTTTTTTGATTACCGCTTCCAGAAGTTGCCCGGCGTTTTCTCCGGTTTTGGCCGATACGTAATAGATTTCTTCTTCTTTAAATCCGAAGGTTTCGATTAAATCTCTGGTAACATCTTTGGTGTTTGCAGTCGGAAGGTCAATTTTGTTAATCGCCGGAATAAGCACCAGATTTTCTTTTCTGGCCGCGTTAAAATGAGCCACCGTCTGCGCCTGAATGCCTTTTGTCGCATCAACTAACAATATCGCTCCCTCGCAGGCCGCCAGCGTTCTTGAGACTTCATAAGAAAAGTCCATATGCCCGGGGGTATCGATAAGATCTAATATGTAATCCTCTCCGTTGAGCTGATATTTCATTCTTACCGGCGCAAGCTTGATGGTAATGCCGCGTTCACGCGAAATCGGATTTTGGTCCAAAAATTGTTCCTTTAATTTGTCCGGCTGGATAGTATTGGTAATTTCCAAAAACCTATCGGCCAGGGTCGACTTGCCATGGTCAACATGAGCGATAATAGCGAAATTACGGATATTATTAAAAGGCATAGAATCGGTGAGAGTATTTTAGGGATTAAATCGGGTCGCGTCAATCGTTTCTTCGCTCCCCGTCAGAATTTGTCTCCAGTCCCCAATTTTTTTGAAGAGCGTAATAAACATGGTCGCTTCCTTTACGTCAAATAGCCAGGTCAGGAAAAGATATAACAGCAACCCGATGCTTGAAGAAATGCCGGTCAGTAAAATCAGGTTAATAGTTTTTGTCGTATCAAAAACCAACTGGTCTAAAAGTTTTATCGGCACATATAAGGCAAAAGCGGTAAAAAAAGTCGCCAAGAAGATTTTGGAAACCGTTTTCAGAAGCGGCAGTTTATTAAAACCGCCGACTTTTCTATCTAAGAAGATAAACAGAATCAAGAAATTTAATATCGACGCTATTGAGTAAGCAATCGCAATGCTTTCTACGCCTAGGTGATAAAAGAAAATAGAACCTGCTCCCAGAATAACCATTAAGATTGTCGTAGCCGCCCCGATTACTAAAGGTGTTTTGGTATCGTGCAACGCATAAAAACCCCTGGCAACCAGGTAAACCAATGCTTGAGCAAAGATTGAGATACTGAAAAAAGCCAACGTCCGGCCGGTCAAAACGGTGGCTGCCCAATCGAATTGCGCGGCCCCAAAAATAAGTCTGACGATCGGGATTCTTAAAACCAATAATAAAACCGAGACTGGTAAAACCAGGTAAAGCATCTGATTAAAGCTGGTAATAAAGGTCACTTTAAAATCCTCGAGACGCTCTCTTTCTTTGGAGAGAATCGGGAAAGCAGCCTGCGCTATTGCCTGACCAAAAAGAGCCACCGGCGCAAAAGCCAGGGTCTGGGCATAATCAAAAATGACATAATTTCTGCCGGGATCCTGCAGAAAGGAAACCAAGGTAACGGTAATAATTGTTCCGAGCTGAAAAACGGCGATAGAAATTGTGCGCGGCCAAATCAGCTTTAAGACATTCAATACGCCCGAAGATTTTATTGATTGCCAAGATAATGACGGCTTAAAAGAAAAGCCTAATTTCTTAGCAAGCGGGATTTGGGCTAAAACAAAAATCAAAGCACCGATAATTACCCCATAGGCGGCGGCGTAAATGCCTAAAAAAGGAGAAAGCACGACAATACCGACAATGATACCGAAATTATACATCGCGGCCGCAAAGCCCGGGATAAAAAAACGGTTGTAAGATTGCAGAATTGCCGACAAGAAACTGCCGACAATAAACAATATCTCTCCGAAAATAACGATTCGGGTAAGACTGGTCAATAAGTCCAGTTGCGCGTTGGAAAACCCGGGGGCCATCAGCGTTGAGAATTGTTTTGCGAAAATAAACAGGATTAAAGAAAAAAACGCAAAAACGCCTAAGCTTAAAAAAAGTAAAGTTGAAGCAACTTTATGTCCCTCCTGCTCTCTGCCTTTAACAAGATAGTCCGAAAAGACAGGAATAAACGCCGACGATAGCGCTCCGGCGATTAGAATCTGAAATAAAAAATCCGGTAACTTGGTAGACGCCAGGTAAATTCCCAGGGTATTAGAAGCGCCAAAAATCGAGACTAATAGTCTCTGCCTAATCAGCCCTAAAACCTGAGAAAAAATAATCGTCGCCATTATGACAAACGCGGCGGATAAAATGTTATTTTGACGTTTAAAAAGAAGGCTAAGACCTCTTTTAAAAAGATCTTTAGGCATAATTATATTGTTTTTTACAGTATAGCATGCTAAAATACCCGCATGCCAGTAATAAAATCAGCCAAAAAGAAATTAAAGCAAGACAAAAAAAGACAAGCAAGAAATAATTTTCAAAGAGATACTTTCAAAGACGCCGTAAAAGCGGCACAAAAAAGTAAAACCGCGGAGAAAGTCAGGAAAGCCGTTTCGCTGGTCGATAAAGCGGTTAAAAAAGGCCTGATTCATAAAAATAAAGCGGCCAGAATTAAGTCCGGATTAAGTAAGCTCGCCAAGCCCGCTGCGAAAGCCAAAATTGCGACAAAAACAGCCGTAAAAAAAGTAGCGAAGCCAACCGCCAAAAAGAAAACTCCGAAAGCCAAAAAATAACCTCGTTTCCGCTTTGACAAAAGGTGTAAAAACCAATAGACTAAAGTGAGTATGACGAAATTCTCTGCCTCTATAAATTTATTGGAAAATAAGAACAAAACTTTAGATTTAATTGTCTCCTGGACATTAACCATTGGTAGAGTTTTAGTCATTATCGTCGAACTGGTGGCACTTATAGCATTCATATACCGTTTTTCGCTTGACAACCAGCTACAAACCCTACAAACCAAAATAAAACAGGAACAGGCAATCGTGGCATATCAAAAAGACAGTGAGAGTAAATATAGAAACCTGCAAGATAGGCTGGCGTTAATTTCTTCCGTTTCTAAAGCAACTGTTGCCAATCTAAAAATATTCAATGACATTATCGCTCTTACGCCAAACGGGCTTACTCTCAACAACTTTACTTTGTCCGAAGGAAAAATACAACTGCAAGGCAATACGAGCTCGGTGTTTACTCTTAGTAATTTCATTGACCAGTTAAAAGCTTATCCTCCCATAGAAGGCGTCAGTTTAGATAAGATTCAGAATGATACTACTAATTCAACTATTACCGTCGGTATTACGGCAACTCTAAAAGGACAAGGAGGCACAAATGCGCTTTCAAATTAAAGGTATTAAAAAGGAACAATACGAAAAATATCTGGAGTTGATTCCTGATTTAAAACGGGAAAAGGCACAACGATATATTACTATTGTGCTGACGCTAACAACCGCTATTATACTTGGCTTGTTTGCGATAAATCCTACTCTTTCGACTATCGCTAACCTACAGAAACAGATTAACGACAGTAATTTTGTGGAGCAAAAACTGCAGCAAAAAATAAATAACCTGGCTGTTTTACAACAGTCGTACAGTAATCTTCAACCTGATCTCTCCGTTGTTAATGACGCCGTTCCTACAACGACACAAATCCCACTTTTCCTGGCGGACATTCAATCTATCGCAAAAGACGCGTCGTTAACGCTTAGCGGACTACAAACATCAACGGTTAATCTTTCGGGGCCAGTCGTTGGAGACCCTGCTTCTTTTGACTTTACGCTTACAGCCACCGGAACTTATCAGAGTATGATAGATTTTTTGAGTAGAATCATCAATTTCCAAAGAATAATTGCATTAAAAAGCGTAGCTATATCCACAAATAACGGCATTTTGCAGTTAGGTATTAAGGGGACAGTTTTCTTTAAACAATAATATGAAAAAAAATCAAATTCTAATAATCCTTGTCCCGTCGTTTATATTTGTTATTGCCTGGATTGGTTTTAGTGTTTATCATAATATTATCACGTCGACAATTTCCGATTCACTAAGCGTGCAGATTGCGCCGATTGCGCCCTCTTTCGACACAAATACTATCGGCGCTTTAAAAAACAGGCTGCAAGTTACGCCAATTTACAACCTGGGTACCCCTTCTCAAAATAGCGTCCCGCAGGCTTCACCGTCAGCAGCTCCGGTAACTCCTACGCCCACCCCTCCTGCCGGAAATTCCGCTGGAAGCCAACAAGCAACGTCCGGAGGGAGCTTAACGCCATGAAAGAAAGTTTTTGGAACAAAAAAATTCCGACCATCTTGGGAGTTCTTATTATCGCTATCGGTGTGGGTATAACTACTTTTTTGGTTAACCAAAACACGCTGTTTAAGTCCAATGCCAACCTCTCCGATCAACCCAAAGATGTCCGGATAACCAATATTACCGATGCTTCTTTTACAGTTTCTTATTCCACAGATTCTCAGGTACCAGGCTCTTTAAATTACGGAAAGGACAAAAATCTTGGACAATCGGCGCTGGACGACAGAGATCAGCAGAGCGGGAATCTGGCAAACTACAATATCCATAATATTACCGTGCGGCTATTGTCCCAACAGACACAATATTTCTTTACGATAAATAGCGGGCAAACAAACTATTTAAATAACGGCCAGCCTTTTAGCGTTAGCACGGGACCAACCCTGGGAAATCCTTCAAGCCAAACGCCAATGGCCGGGAAAATAATTCTTCCGGACGGCACAACCCCAAATGAAGCATTAATTTATGTCACTATGGACGGCGCCCAGGTAATCTCAACTCTGGTTAAGTCAGACGGGAGCTATATTCTGCCGCTTAATTCTTTAAGAATAACCGACAGTTCGGCATATTATACTTTTCCCAAAGACACAAGCATAAAAATTCTGGCAATCGGTAATTCGCTCTCGTCAAATGCCTCGTTGACACTTAGCCAAACCCATCCTGTTCCGACTATCATTCTTTCTAAAAACTATGATTTTAAAACAGGCGAATCCCCCACCACTATCCCTGTCGGCTTAGAAAGCTTCCCTTCACTTGAAAGTACGCCTTCGGCGAAAGCCTCGCCGGGCATCCTTACACCGAAAGAGAATCAAAGCTTTAC
>Ga0182027_10002302_pt1 | contig 31134 bp, 26 predicted proteins | sample 712E1DmetaG_FD_121300 | JGI IMG/M metagenome (GOLD analysis project Ga0182027, IMG submission 121300) | Permafrost microbial communities from Stordalen Mire, Sweden - 712E1D metaG (Illumina Assembly) | ecosystem: Environmental > Terrestrial > Soil > Wetlands > Permafrost | place: Sweden...
CACCCAGCGTGGCAACGGCGCCCAGCAGCGCCGCAGAGCAAGCTTCCGGTGCAACGCCGTAGGCGGGGGCCGCCCGGGCGGCTGTCGTTGCCAATCCGGGCTGGCCTTCCCAGATGCAAACTTTCCAGCCGTCGACCGCTCTTGCCTAGATGGCCCACCGCATATAATCAAGACGTGCTTATCCTGAACCGCACGCTCACCGCACGTTGCTCCGGCGCCGCACCGAGCATTCTGCTTCTCGTCGGCGCTCTTTGTGCGCCAGGCGCCGCCGCACAAACCGCCGCGACGGGCGCTCCGCCGGCTTTCGAGGTCGTTTCCATCCATGAGGCTCCGGCGATCACGCCCCTCGAAGCGATGAGCAAACGCTTGAGTCGAGTCAACGTGGATGGAGCACGGGCCGATCTTGGCTTCCAGTCCTTGACGGCCCTAGTGATGCGGGCCTTCCGGATGGAGAGCTACCAGATTTCCGCACCCGGCTGGATGGCAACCACGCGGTTCGATATTGCCGCCAAACTGCCGGAAGGGGCCTCAACCGACCAGGCGCCCGAAATGCTTCAGACGATGCTGAAAGAGCGCTTCAAGCTATCCCTGCATCGCGACACGCGGGAGTTTTCGGTTTACGTCCTGGCGGTAGGTAAGGATGGGCTGAAACTGAAGACGCGCCCGGCCGATTACCAGCGCGTGCCGGGCAACTCTCCGATACCCCGGACTATGGCTATCCTTGCGGCGGTCCTCTCTTCTCAAAGCGGGCTGAACCGACCAGTGGTGGACCAAACGGGCTTGAAGGGCGAGTACTTGATGAACATGGAAGACCTGGTCGGAACGTTCAGCGCATACACGGCGTCCTTGCGCACCATGCTGACTGAAGGCGCTCCTGCGGATTCGGCGTCCGAACCGAGTGGGCCGGGAACGTTTCGTCTGCTGGAGAGTTGGGGGCTCAAGCTCGAAGCGCGTAAGCTTCCGCTCCCTGTGCTGGTGATCGACCATATTGAGAAAATACCCACCGAGAACTAACCTGGGTGCGCGACCGACCTGAGCCAGAGAATTGTAAAGGTTGACTGTGGCCGCGGGAATTCCGGAAACTACGCCCACACGGCCCCAGTGCCCCGGTAGCTCCTTCAGCGTTGCACGTGGACGGCTTGTCCCCAAGTCGGACATTGGCTCCAAACGCCCTTCGAGGACGTCTGGCCGGATTGCGAACGGTACGTCGGCTCGCGCCCGACAATCGCTCGATTCGGCTCGCCCCAGTGGGCGCTTAGGTTAACGCCTATTGGGCTGAGCCCCTGGCGGTGGGAGGACTGGCAAGAGGTTCGTGCTGGTAAACGTTTCCCGTGAATTGGCCTTGCCCGCCATTCCTCCGCGCCCTCCGCGCCCCGGCGGTCGCGCGCCCGCCGGCCTTCCGCCTACTCGTGGCGCAGCGCCACCGTGGGGTCTAGTCTCGCCGCCCGCCGCGCCGGGACATAGGCCGCCAGCACAGCGGCGCCTGCCAGCAGAAGCGTGAAGGCCGCCACCGTGCGCAGGTCCATCGGCACTACGTTCGAGAGCGCGCTCGACATGATCTTCGTCAGGATTAGAGCCGCCGGAAGCCCAATCACCAAACCCGCCCCGGAGGTGCGCAGGGATTGCCCTACCACCATCCTCAGAACGTCGCCTCCGCTCGCTCCCAATGCCATCCGAATGCCGATCTCATGCGTGCGCTGAGCCGCCGAGTACGCGGTCAGCGCGTAAACCCCCGTCACCGCCAGCAGCAGCGCGATGGCGGCGTAGATCTCCATGCTGAGCGCGGCGCTTCCCACGCCGGAGGTCTCCCACGCGACGATCTGCTCCATGCTCTTCACGTCGTACACCGGCGGATTGCCGTCCACCGCGCGGACAGCCTCTCGGGCGGCGCCGGCCAGGGCCACCGGATCGCCCGCCGTCCGCACCAGCAGCGTCATGGCGCGTTGCGGAACCTGCGCGCTGGCGATGTAGGCAAACGGCACCGGCGCCCCGCTGAACCAGTCCTTAACGTCTCCGCAAACCCCCGCCACGGTCAGCCAAGGCGACTCCGCGTTGCCCAGCTTGACGCGCCGCCCAATCGGATTGGCGCCCCGCGGATACTCCGGCCAGTAGTTCCGCGCCACGCTTTCGCTAAGGACCGCCACTCTGGGAGTCTCCACCCCATCCTGGTCCGTAATCCCCCGCCCCTGCCGAATCGGCAGGCTCATGGTTTCAAAGTAGTGGCCGCTTACCACCTGAACGCCGGGACGCATTTCGCCGGGGCCGGGGTCCGGCCGGCCTTCGATGGCGAACCCCTCCGGGGCGCCCAGCTCCGCGTACGCGCCGGCGGCTCGCGCCCCGGGCAGCGCGCTCAGCGCATTGAGCGCCCGGCTGTAGAACGAAGCCCTTCGCGCGGGCTCGCCGTAGGCTTGTTCGGGAAGCGCCACTTTCATGGTCAAAAGGTTCTTGGGATTGAACCCGGGATTGGCCGTGAGGAACCCCCGAAATGTTTCCACCATCAGCCCGGCGCCCACCAGCAGGACCAGCGCGAGAGCTACCTCGACCACCACCAGCGCACTCCGCGCGCGGCTGCGGGCCGGCCCGGTATTCGCATCGCGGCCGCCTTCTTTCAGCGCTTCCGCCAGGTCGCCGGCCGCGTTTCTCCGCAACGCCAGCAGAATTGCCGGCAGGCCGCACAGCACCGCCGCCAGCGCCGATGACGCCAGCGTGAATGCCGCAACTCCCGCATCGATACGCACCGTGCGCATTCCGGCCACCACGCGCAAAATCTCCGAGGGGATGCGCGATTTCGTCAGTTCCAGATTCCACCCTGCCAGCCAGACGCCCACCACGCCGCCCATCAGCGCGATCGCGGCGCTCTCCACCAACAGCAGGCGGACAATGCGCCACCGGCTCGCGCCCAAAGCCGACTCCACCGCGGATTGCCTCTGCCGTGCGGTAGCGCGCGCCAGCATGATGCCGGCCACGTTGGCGCAGGCCAGCAACAGCACGAAACCGGCCGACCCCATCAGGGTCAGCACGAACCGGTCGGTGATCTGGTTCGTCAACTCGCGCAAGGGAACCACCGCGACCGTTCGCGATTGGTTGCTCCGCGGATACTGGCGCTCCAGGCGGCCCGCCAGAATTCCCATCGCGTTGCGGGCCTCCGCCACCGTCACGCCTGGCCTGAGCCGGCCTAGGACCGCCAGCGTGCGCGTGGCCCGCTGGTCTTGTTCCTGCTCCGTCATCGCCAGCGGCGCCCACATTTCGGTGGCCAGCGGATAGTCGAAATCGGCCGGCATGACGCCGGCAATGGTGTAGCTGCGGTTGTCGAGCGAGATGGTCCGGCCCACCGCATCCGGGCTCGAACCGAGCCGCCGCTGCCAGAATCCGCGGCTCACCACCACCGCCGCGCCGCCGCCCGGCTGCTCCTCCCCGGACGTGAAACCTCGCCCCAGCGCCGGCTGCATACCCAGCAGCGCGAAGAAGTCGGCGCTCACCAGACACGCTGCAATGCGCTCCGGCTCGCCCGCGCCGGTCAGGTTGGCGTCCCACGGCCGATAGGCCGCCAGCCGCTCGAATACTCCGTTCTGTTTGCGCCAGTCCAGGAAGTTCGCCGGCGCCACCGCGTCCCGCTCGGTGCGCAGTTTCGGCGCCGTCTCCCAAACCGTCATGATCCGCTCCAGATGCGGGTATGGAAACGGATGCAACACCAGGGCGCTCACCCAGATGAAGGAGGAAGTATTCACTCCAATGCCCAGCGCCAGCGCCAGCGCGGCCACCGCCGCCGCTCCCGGCGTCTTGCGCAGAGCGCGCAGGGCGTGCCGCAAGTCCATGAGAAGACCGTTCATGCCCCCCAAGGAGCAATCGCGTGACCAACTTCTTGCACGATAAGAACCAACAGCGCCGCGCCACCCCCGGCCGGGCATAGTGTCCGCTTGTGGGACCGCGGCGCCCAGAATCGGATCTGAAACCGACCTTCACCGCCACCGCCCCACCGAGGAGTTGTGGCTGAGCCCGCCCGGACCCGTCGCGCAACCCAAAAATCACCGGAAACTACGCAATCGATTGCAGTTTTCCTCTCCAAGCCCTAAAATAGGTGGCTGAAAATAGGTGAAAATCGGTTAAAGTTATTCTTGAGTCGTTTGCGAACCTTCGCTAGCCCGATTTCGGCCGGTTCCAGTCGCCGGCTGGATTTGGCGCGGGTCTTGCTGGTCCACGGCGAACTAGCTCCGCGCCTTACTCTCAAAGCGATCCTCCAGGCTGGCGGCTACGCCGTGGATGTTGCTATCACCCCCACCGAAGCGCTCACCAAGCTCGATGCCCGCCGCTACGAGTTGGTCCTGTGCAACGCCATGTTCGGCGCCCGCGAGGCTGGTCAGAACGTTTTGGCCTATGCGCGTTTGAAGGATTATAGCCCCGCCACCGCCCTCATCACTTCCGAAGATCCCGCCGCGAACAGTCTCTCGGTCCACGGGAAGCGCCAGATCGCCATTCGCACCGAACAACTGCCGGTCTTGTTGGGCCAGGTCGCCGAGTTGATCGGCCTTCGCGCCAGCCGCCGCTCCCAGGCTCTCCGCCAGACCGGCTAACCTCCCCTTAAGGAAGTCCGCTAACTTATGAACATCCTCCGCATATTGCCGCGACTGTTGTCGATCGCCGCCCTGGTTGGGGGTGGATTGAGCGCGCAGCCCGCTGGCGGAACGGCCATCGACCCCTTCGACCAGATCAAACAGATGGGCCGGGGCGTCAATATCATCGGCTACGACCCCATCTGGCGCAGTTTTGAAGCCGCCCGTTTCAAGGAGCGCCACTTCCAACGCATCCACGATGCCGGATTCCAAACCATCCGCATCAACCTCCAGGCTTTCAGTCACATGGACGCCGCCAACCGCATCCAGCCGGCTTGGTTGACCACCCTCGATTGGGCCGTCAAGAACGCCCTGGCCAACCATCTGACCGTCATCCTCGACGAGCACGATTACACCGGCTGCGGGCAAAATCCCGAGGCTTGCAAGCCGCGCCTGATGGCCTTTTGGGAGCAGATCGCCGAACATTGCAAGGATGCCCCGCCGAGCGTCCTCTTCGAGCTTCTGAACGAGCCTAACGGCACGCTGACGCCCGAACTTTGGAACGGCTGGATCAAGCAGGCCCTGGCCATTGTCCGCAAGACCAATCCCACCCGCAACGTGGTCGTCGGCCCGGGCTCGTGGAACAGCGTCTTCTTCTTGGGCAAGCTGGAACTGCCGCCGGACGACCGCCATATCGTCGTCACGGTTCACTATTACCTGCCCATGGAGTTCACCCATCAGGGCGCCCGCTGGAGCGCCGCCACCGCCCACCTCTCCGGCGTTACCTGGGGCACGGACGCCGAAAAGCGCAAAGTGGACGAAGACTTCGCCCTCGTCCAAAAGTGGTCTAAGACCCAAGACCGGCCCATCCTGCTGGGCGAGTTCGGAGCCTACGACGGAGGCGGCGGCGCCATGGATGACCGCGCCCGCTACACCGCCTATGTCGCCCGCGCCGCCGAATCTCTTGGCTGGGCCTGGACCTATTGGCAGTTCGACTCCGACTTCATCGTCTACGACATGGCCAAGGACGATTGGGTCGCTCCCATCTGGAAAGCCCTGGTACCGTGAGAATAGCCGTCAGCCATCAGCCATCAGCCATCAGCTCTGGCGGCGCGGCCTTGCCGCAAGCCGCTGGTTGTCTTGCATGAAGCTGAAGGCTGATGGCTGAAGGCTGATGGCTATTTCTTCCATGACCCCGGCGCGCTGGCTCTCCACCCTCTGCCAGGACCTCCGCTTCGCCGCGCGCCTGCTCGCCCGCTCGCCGGGTTTCACGCTCGCCGCGGTGGCCTGCCTTGGCATCGGCCTGGGAGTCACTACCTCGGTCTATAGCGAGCTTCAGTCGCTCATGTTCCGGGACCTGCCGGCGGTGCGCGCGCCCCGCGAGTTGGTGCGGTCTCAAACCCCCGTGCCCTACGGCGATTGGGAGGAGTTTCGCGCCCATGCCGGCGCATTCGCCTCCCTGGCGGCGTTCATGGGACCCGTACCGTTCGAGATCGGCGCCGGCGAAGGCCAGGCGGAGCGCGTCTGGGGCCACCTGGTCACTCCCAATTACTTCCGCACGCTGGGAGTGCAGCCGCTCGCCGGCCGGCTGTTCGGAGTTGCCGACGAGCGCCCCGGCGCCGCTTCCGTGGCCGTGGTCAGCGCCCGCTTCTGGCGCGCGCATTTCGACGCCGCGCCTTCCGCCGTGGGGCGAACCATCCGCGTCAATGGACAGCCGGTTACCCTGATTGGCGTTGCGCCCGAGGACTTTCTGGGCGCCTCTCCCATGCTCTCCGCCGCCGATCTGTGGATTCCCACCACCGCCCCGCCCAGCGTGGCCCCGGAAATCGGCCGCCTCCGCGACCGCCAAACCACGGCCTTCGATCTGATCGGACGCCTGCGGCCCGGCAGCGCCCCGGCCCGCGCCGAAGCTTCCCTCGAACCGCTCGCCCGCCGCCTTGAGGTGGTCTACAACGATCCCGGCAAGGACCGCAAGGAGCGCCGCGTGACCCTCCTGCCAGGCGGACGCCTCTACCCGCTGCGCGACGAGGATATGGCCAAGGTCCTTGGCATCCCCGTGGTGCTCATGGCGCTGGTACTGCTGATGGCCTGCGGCAACGTGGCCAACATGCTGGTGGCCCGCGGCGCCGCCCGCCGCCGTGAAATCGCCGTGCGCCTTGCCATCGGCGGCAGCCGCGCGCGCCTCGTGCGCCAACTGCTCACCGAGAGCCTGCTCCTGGCCGCGCTCGGAGGCGTTGCCGGCCTGGGCGTGCTGCGCTGGTATATGTCGTACTTCGACTCGCTGCGCGGCAAGCTGCCCGGATACATCGGCCTCGATTGGCGCCTGGATTGGCGCGGGCTGGCTTTCTCGGCCCTGTTAACGCTCGCTTCGGGCCTGCTCTTCGGGCTGGCGCCCGCCTTGAACGCCACCCGCGACGACATCGCCTCGGCTCTGAAATCGGCCGTCCCATCGCGCCTGCGCGCGCGCCGCTGGTTCAGCCTCCGCAACATCCTGGTGGCCCACCAGATCGCCGCGTCCATGCTCTTGCTGCTGCTCACCGGCATCGTCGTGATCGGCATCCGGCGCGTCAGTTCCGGCGACCCGGGCTTCGATTACCGGCATCTCTACCTGCTCCATCTCGACCCCGTACGCGATGGCTACGACGCCCCGCGCGCAGCCGATTATTTCGACAAGCTGCCCCAGAGGCTGGCGCGCGTGCCCGGCGTTAGCGCCGTCAGCGTGGCCCAAACCCTTCCGCTGGCCTTCACCGGAGCGGAATCCGTCATTGCCGCCAAAGTCGAGCTGTCGGGCGGCCCCAAGGCGCTCGGCGCCATCCGCAGCGACCGCGTCGGCGCCGGCTTCTTCGAGACCGTCGGCATCCCCGTGGTACGCGGCCGCGGCTTCACCGATCGCGACATCGCCGGCGATTCGGCTGTCCTGCTGGTCAATGAAACCATGGCCGCGCAGGTCTGGCCCGGCCAGGATCCCGTGGGCCAGATGCTCGATTTCGAAGGCAAGCTCCATCAGGTGATCGGGGTGGCCCGCGATATCCGTCCCGCCATCCCCCTCGGGCCGTCTCTTCCGGCCGTGTACCGGCCCAACGCACCCGCCGGCTTTGCCGCTCCCTCGCCGCGTGGCGTCACCGTGCTGGTCCGCGTGCAGCCTGGGTTCGACGCGGCCGTCAGTCTGCGCCGCCAGATCGAAGCCATCGACGCGCAAGTCACCGTCCTCGACGTCCGCCGCATGGAGGACCTCATCGAGCAGGTCTATTACATGGCGCGCGTCGCCGCCGGGATCTACGGCGCCCTGGGCGTCTTCGCCCTGATCCTGGCGTCGGTCGGACTGGCCGGCGTCACCGCCTACTCGGTGGCCCGGCGCACCCACGAGATCGGCATTCGCATCGCCTTGGGCGCCAGCCGCCGCAACATCCTCGCCTTGGTCCTGCGGGAGTCGGCCATCCTGTTCGCCGTGGGCGGCGCCGCCGGCCTGGCCCTCTCCTTCGCCATGCTGCGCGTCCTCGGCGCGATGCTCGACGCACTGGCCACCGCCACCCAAACCAGCGCCTCCGACCCCGCCATCCTCATCGGCGCCCCCGCCCTGCTGGTCGCCCTGGCCCTGCCCGCCTGCTACCTCCCCGCCCGCAAAGCCGTCCGCATCGACCCCTCCGCCGCCCTCCGCGCCGAATAGGGGTTGTACATGGTTTTCGCGGTATGGAGGATGGACGCGGCGGCGGACCGCTGACAGCGGGGCGGGAAGCGTCTAATCCCATAAGCGATGTCTTCACCCTTTGCCGCGCGACGCCGCGCCGAACGTCCTCGACTACAGACCTAGCCGTCCAGTTTCCGCGCTCGTTCGTAGGATGGTTTGCTCGGGCTGCTCGGCGCAAACACGATCTTCAACCCGAGGGCGCTCAAAATGCCGATCAGACTGCTGTAAGTGGGATTGCCTTTCCTGCGCAGCATTCGGTACAGGGCCTCCCTGGCAACGCCGGCGCTTTCGGCCACACGCGCCATTTGTCGCGCCTCGGCAACGTCGCGGAGAGCCACCAGGGCCATTTGCGCGGAGTCCTCGACAGCCGCATTCAGGTAGTTCGCGGCTTCCCGCGGATCGGCCAGGTCCGCCAGCAAATCTTCGCGAAAGCCACTTGTCCGCTTAGGCATTGTAGTCCTCCCATCCCTCCTTCGCTTTTCCGATATCCGAAACTTGCCGGCGGCATTGCGGTAATTCTTCGCTTTTCTGGCAATCGGGTCCACGGGCCGGGCGCTCTTCACCGTGATTTAAATATCACAACTTTCATGATACCACGGCAGCGGGTCAGCCAATACTGGCAAAACGCCCCAGTGTCGCTGGCTTCCTACCCCCCGCCCCCCGGGCATCCATGCCGGATTTTCCGACCAGTGGCCCAAATTCCCACACACCCGCCCCCGCTCGGCGTTACAATGGTTTCGGATTTGAAATTCCGTTATGCCTCGGCGTCTCGCCCGGAAGCTCATGCTCTCCATCACGGTGATTGTGGTCATCGTGGCGGCGGTCTCCGGTTTGGTCAATATCAGAACCGCGGAGGGCCAGCTCCTCGACGCCATGACCGTCGGCGCCGACCAGCTCTCTAAAGCCATCACCAGCGCCACCTGGCACGCCATGCTCGACGACCATCGCGAAGCGGCCTACCAGGTCATGCAAACCATCGCCGAAAAGCAGGGCATCGACCGCATTCGCATGTTCAACCGCACCGGCGAGGTCCGCTTCTCCACCAATCCCGCCGACGTGCGGACCAGAATCGAGCGCACCTCCCAACCTTGCGCCATCTGCCATGCCCCCGGCGCTCCCCGCTTGCACGTTCCCTTGCCCTCCCGCAGCCTCGTCTACAACGGCGCCGACGGCCGCCGCCGCCTCGATATGGTTACCCCCATCTACAACGAGAAGGCATGCAGCGACGCCGAATGCCACGCCCATCCCGCCGAAATGAAAGTCCTCGGCGTGGTGGACCTCGCTCTCGACCTCGATGGCGTCGATCGCGAAGTCGCCGGCATGAAGGCGCGCGTCCTGCTGGTCACGGGCGTCGAGATTGCCCTGATCGGCCTCTTCATCATCTTCTTCACGCGCCGCTTCGTCACCCGCCCCATCTCGAAATTGATCGGCGGCTTCAAAGCCGTCAGCCAGATGGAGCTGGACAAGCCCCTCGATATCGAAGACCGCAGCGAGGAGCTGGACGACCTGGCGCGCTCCTTCAACGTCATGCGCGACCGCCTCCGCGCCGCCCTCGCAGAGATCAACCAGTTCACCCAGAACCTCGAAACCAAGGTCGAGGAGCGCACCCGGCAGCTCAACGCCGCCCAGAAAAAGCTCTTGCAGAACGACCGCCTGGCTTCCCTCGGCCAGCTCTCCGCCAGCGTCGCTCATGAGATCAATAACCCCATCTCCGGCGTCCTCAACCTCTCCATGCTCATGCAGCGCATGTTGAAGGACGATGGCATCCCCCCCGCGCGGATCGGGGAGTTCCGCAAGTACCTCGGCCAGGTCACCAGCGAGACTGGCCGCGTGGGGCGCATCGTTTCCGATCTGCTGGCGTTCTCCCGCCGTGGCAAACCCCACCGCGCCGCCGCCGACCTGAACAAGATCGTGAACACCACCCTCTCGCTCGCGCAGCATAAGATGAAGCTCAGCAACGTGACCGTCGAGACGCACTTGGCCGACAACCTGCCGGCGGCCCATTGCGACGCCTCGCAAATCCAGCAGGTGGCCCTCAACCTTGCCCTCAACGCCGCCGAAGCCACCCAGACCAGGGCCGACCGCCGCGTCCAGGTCTCCACCGCCCAGGGCGACGGCGTGGTCCTGCTGGCGGTCTCCGATAACGGCGAAGGCATTCCACCCGAGAACCTCGGCAAGATATTCGACCCCTTCTTCACCACCAAGCCCGAAGGCAAAGGCGTGGGCTTGGGACTGGCCGTGACCTACGGCATCGTTCAGGCCCACGGAGGCGAGATCGAAGTCAAGAGCGTGGTGGGCGAAGGAACCACGTTCACCGTGTCGCTGCCCATCGAGCCGCCCAATCCATCCGGCGAGCCTCCGCTCCTGGAACTGGCGCACGATGGATGAAATACCTCTACGTGGGCGCCATGGCGGAGGTGGACGGCGATGCGCTGGCCGCGATCGGCGAGCGCCTCGCGGAGGAATTCGCCGCCCCGGTGCGCAACCTGGAATTGCCCGCCGCGGATTTCGCCTACCACCCGGCCCGCCGCCAGTGCGGCTCCATCCCCGTCCTTGGAACGCTTATCGAGCGCTGCCCGGAAGATGCCCTCAAGCTCATCGCCGTCACCGAACGCGACCTCTTCATCCCGGTGCTCACCTTCGTCTACGGCCATGCCCAGTTGGGCGGCCGCGTCGCGGTCGTCTCGCTGGCGCGCCTGCGTCAGGAGTTTTATGGCATGCCCTCCAATCGGCCCGTTTTTATCGAGCGCGCCCTCAAGGAGGCGCTCCACGAAACCGGCCATACTTTCGGCTTGGTGCATTGCGCGGATCGCGAGTGCGCCATGTGCCTGGCTACCAACATTCGCCAGATCGATCTGAAGCGGGCGGCCTTCTGCGCCACCTGCGCCGCGCGGCTAAGGAGGCGCCCCGCATGACGAGTTTTTGGATTCACCGCCGAGGCGCGGAGACGCCGAGTTTGAAAAGGAGTCCATTTCTGCGCCCTCGGGTTCTCTTTGCGTCTCAGCGCCTCGGCGGTGAACGCTTGGATCGCCTTCAGGCGGAAAACCCGGCTAGGAGGTTAAGTCGATGAAGACCCACTGGCAGATCCTGGTGGTTGACGACGAAGAAGTCATGTGCGAGTCCCTCGCCGCGTGGCTGCGCGAGGATGGATACGCCGTCGATACCGCCCCCTCCGGCCGCGTGGCCGTCGAGAAGGCCGGCCAGCGCGATTACGCCATCTATTTCGTGGATCTCAAAATGCCCGGCGGCATGGACGGCATCGAGACCATGATGCAGATCCGCCGCCTGCGCCCCGACGCCTCCATCATCATCATCACCGCCTACGCCACCGTCGATACCGCCATCGCCGCCATGAAGGAGGGCGCCCAGGAGTACATCGTCAAGCCCTGCAACCCCGAGGAGATTTCGCTCCTCGTCAACCGCATTATCAAGGTCAAGAACCTGCAACGCGAAAACACCATCCTGCGCAAAAAACTCAGCCGCCAGTATTCCGCTCACGACGTCATCAGCAAGAATCCGCGCATGCGCCAGATTCTCGATCTCACCGCCGAAGTCGCCAGCCTGCGCAGCACCGTCCTGATCCAGGGCGAAAGCGGGACCGGCAAGGAGTTGATCGCGCGCGCCATTCACACCTCCGGCGACCGCGCCCAGAAGCCCTTCGTCGCGGTCTCCTGCGCCGCGCTGGCCGAGACGCTTCTCGAATCCGAGCTTTTCGGCCATGAAAAGGGATCCTTCACCGGCGCCACCGAGCAGAAACGCGGCAAGTTCGAAATGGCCGACGGCGGCACGATTTTCCTCGATGAAATCGGCGATATCTCGCCCAAGCTCCAAGTGGACCTCCTGCGCGTGCTCCAGGAGCGCCGCTTCTACCGCGTGGGCGGCTCCGCGGAGGTCGCCGTGGATGTGCGCGTGATCGCCGCCACCCACGTCAACCTGCAATTGGCGGTCGCCGAGGGCAAGTTCCGCGACGACCTTTTCTACCGCCTCAACGTCATCGAGATCCGCATCCCGCCGCTGCGCGAACGCCGCGAGGACATTCCCCTCCTGGTCCGTCATTTCATGGAGCGCCTCTCGCACGAGCTCGGCAAGGACGTCGGCGAGATTTCCGAGGCCGCCCTCAAAATCCTGATGGACTACAACTGGCCCGGCAACGTCCGCGAACTGGAGAACGCCGTCGAGCGCGCCCTGGTCACCTGCCGCGGCCAGGAGTTGACCGACGAGGACTTCTCCTTCCTGGCCCTCAACGGCCTCGCCAGCAAGGGATGGACCGTCCCCGCCGGCATGACGCTGCAAGAGATGGAGAAGCAACTGATCGTCGCTACCATGCAGCGCACCGGCGGCAACATCAAGGAATCCGCCTCCATCCTCGGCATCGACCGCTCGACCATGTACGAGAAGATCAAGAGGTACGAAATCCCGAGGTAGGCTCCCGAGTGGGGCGGGCCGGGGCGCCCGCGCTGTTTGTGGGTCCGCCTGCCTTCTTCGCACGAAACGTGGACAATGTCCCCGCCTTACCCCCAGAAGATTGGGTTTCCGCCTGTTTGGCTCACTGGTCCAACGTGAAAATCACGTCGATAGTGGTGTGCACTTCCACCGGTTCGCCGCCGGACAGGGTCGGAGCGTACAGCCACTGCTTCACTGCTTCACTGGCCGCTAGCTCCAGCAGGGGATGCCCGGCAAGAGTCCGCAGATTCTGAACCGTTCCGTCCCTCGCGATGACGGCATTGAACCGAACCGCGCCTTGAACGCGAGCCGCTTTGGCGAGTGGTGGATATATAGGCTGGATTCGGCGGATCAGGTGCGCAGCCTGTACTCCGCCGGGGACTTCGATGAACGCGGTCGTCGTGGCAGCGGTTTTCGTGGCAGCGGTTGATTTCGCTGGGGAGCACTTGCGCTCCAAAACCCTCAACTGACCGGTAGCAGCTTCATCCGCCTTTGCGCTGGACTTAGCTTCTAGCCGCCCCCCCACGACCCTTCCCACTACGACATAGAACCCCTCCGTATTGTATTCCAGCGTCCCGCCGCCTGAATAGATAACGTCATAGGTATGGCAACTCGCAAGATCCTGAAAGACGAGCTTAATACTCTCCGGTCCTTCTTTGCCGGGGACAAACCCCACGCTGAACCGTCCTCGCAATGTTCCTGGAGATGGCTTGTTGGTTTGATCGGCGGCCGGTGTGCTTGCCAAAACGCAGGCCGACAGCGCAAGAATGCCCAATACTCTCCCACACCCGAAAAGCCGATTCACCATGCCGCCCTCCTGGCGTCGATGATATCACCGTGAAAGAACCGGGAGGAAACCGGGGACCGGCGCATTGATTCACACCTGCCACGCCAACAGTTGACGGGCATCGGGGTCGCCATCGGCTAGGCTACCCCGCTGGCCCTAAACTACTTCTACTGTGCGAATCGCGCAGCGTCGTGCGCCACCCCGCGCGACGGTCATATAGAACGGCGCGCGGCCCAAGCGTGCTATCGCCCGGCCTGGACCTCGTTCAGCAGATTCGGATGCCGGTCGAGCACCATCAAGAGTTTTACCAGGGCGAGCGGCGGCTTGGTCTTGCCGTTCTCGTAGCGCGAAAACGCATTGGGGCCGCCGCCGAAGATCGCGGCCGCCTGCCGCTGGTCGAGCGCCAGTTTCTTGCGGACGCGCGCAATGAAGCCGGGATCGACAATGGAGGCGTTCACCTGCTTGTTGAATTCCAGCATCGCCGCGCCGACCCGTTTCGATTCCGCCGCGGCGAGGACGCTTTCCCCACAAGCGGGGCAAAAGTCGCCGCGAACGGCCTGAATCGTGGTGGTCTCGCCTTTGTAGGTGTACGGGATGTCGCGCGTGTCGCGCACAAGCTTCCTCTCGCCGCAGGATGGGCATTTCATGGCATGGCTCCCTTTTTCATAGCTCCTTGAACGACACGATCAGCACGTCGGCCACGACCGTGAGCTTCAAATACACCTCGCCCGCCGCCGTCTTCGGCCGGTAGACGTCCTGCCAGACGCGGTGATCGGCGTGCGTCGTCATGCTCTTGTAGAAGTCTCTGGGCGTGAGCGCCGCGACGACGCCGACAATCTCCTCGAAACCGAACCCCAGCGCCGCGCCGCCAGCGAGCGCCGAAATGGTGATGCGGACCTTACCCGCCGCGACCATGGCCTTGACGACCGCCAGCGTACAGTGCGGCGTTCGTTTCTCCATGGGACCATATTAACCTAGTTGGTTAGTTGCGGCCAGTAGGTAAAATGCGGGCAGCTCCGGCCTTGGGCGCCTTGGCCACGGTTGGCGCACAGGGCGCGCTCGCCCTGGAACGATCTTCGCCCACGAACTCCCGCGCTAGCTGGGTGCTATCGTTTGGTGATGATGCGCGAAATCACGCCATTTCGGATGCTGAAGCTCAGCCTGATTCTGGGGATCGCCGCATACCCCACAGGCACGGTCCTGGCGGCCGCTCCCAAGACGCCGGATTTCGGTCCCAACGTGCTGGTCATTAACCCCTCCATGCCGGCCGCGGCGCTCCAGGAACGGATCGACAAGGTCTACGCCACCCAGAAGAACAATCAGTTCGGCCCCGCGCGCAACGCCCTGCTGTTCACTCCCGGCGACTACAAGGTGGATGTCCCGATCGGATATTACACGCAGGTCCTGGGATTGGGCGCCTCGCCCGATAACGTCCGCATCGCGGGCAATGTCCACTCGGACGCCACTCTCCCGAACAACAACGCCACCTGCACCTTCTGGAAGGCCGCCGAGGGTTTCTCCGTCACGCCCGCCAACGGCGTCATGCAATGGGCCGTCTCCCAGGCCGTGCCCTTCCGCCGCATGCACGTCCGCGGCGACATTCTGCTCCACCAGAATGGTGGATGGGCCAGCGGCGGCTGGATGTCCGACGACTTGATTGACGGCAACGTCGGCGCCGGTCCCCAGCAGCAGTGGATCTCCAGAAACACCGAGTGGGGCAGTTGGACCGGCTCCAACTGGAACATGGTCTTCGTCGGCGTCGTCAATCCGCCGGCCGGCGAATGGCCTACCCCGCCCTATACCAAAATCGCCCAGGTCCCCATCGTGCGCGAGAAACCGTTCCTGCAGGTCGATGCGTCCGGGAACTACGGCGTCCGCGTTGGGTCGCTGCGCACCAACAGCTCGGGCATCACCTGGCACGCCGGGTCGACGCCCGGAAAGACCATCCCCATCGGCCAGTTCTACATCGCCCGGCCGGACCTCGATACCGCCGCCAGCATCAATGCCCAGTTGGCCAAGGGGAAGAACGTGCTGTTCACGCCCGGCATCTACGGCCTGACCGACACCATCCGCATTACCCGCGCTGACACGGTCGTGCTGGGGCTTGGCTTCGCCACGTTGCGCGCGGACAACGGCGCCGCGGCCATGACCGTCGCCGATGTGGACGGCGTAATCCTCGCCGGCCTGTTGTTCGACGCCGGCGCCGTCAACTCGCCGGTCCTGCTCGAAGTCGGTCCCGCCGGAAGCCACGCCAGTCACGCCAGGAACCCGATCTCTCTGCATGACGTCTTCTTCCGCGTGGGCGGCGCCGCGGTGGGCCGCGCGTCGGTCAATCTCAGGATCAATAGCAACGATACGATCGTCGATCACACCTGGATCTGGCGCGCGGACCACGGCGCCGGAGTGGGCTGGAAAAGCAATACCAGCGCCAACGGGTTGGTGGTGAACGGCGCCAACGTCACCGTCTACGGCCTGTTCGTCGAACACTACCAGGAGTTTCAGGTCCTTTGGAACGGCAACGGCGGGCGGGTCTATTTCTATCAGTCGGAGATCCCCTACGATCCTCCCGATCAGGCGAGCTACGCCAGCGCCCCGGGTACGAACGGCTGGGCCTCGTACAAGGTGGCCGACAGCGTCACCAGCCACGAAGCCTGGGGACTCGGCGTCTACAGCGTCTTCCGCAATCGCGGCGTCGTGCTGACCAGGGCCATTGAGGTCCCCACTAACCCGAACGTCAAGTTCCACAGCATGATCACGGTTCGCCTGGGCAATAACGGCGAGATCAGCAACGTCATCGACAACACCGGCGGCCCCACCCCGCCCAACGTGCGCCTCGCGCCCAAGGTCACCAGCTTCCCATAAACACGGGGACAGACGGAACGTTCCCCAATGCCCGGTACACCGGGTCGGACAGAACCGCGAGCGCTTGCCGTACCACCTCGGCCGACAGCTTCGGGTTCGGCGGCCGCCCACGCAGTTCATGGATTACCGCCTGGTCCCGTTTCCGCCCCAGCTTGCGGAGAAGCCGCCGCACCTGCCGCTCCGTGACGCCGGTCTCGCTCGGCTGGGGTCATCGGTAGTTATCCTCTGTCCACCCTCCAGCCTGGACCCTGCCAATAGGACATTATCATTTTGCCGCGGCACCGGCCTGCGAACCCGGCGAGCCCCTCGGCGCCGCGTGCTAAAATCGAATTCCCGCCGGATACAATGGATTTCCTCAGAGGCCTGAACGAACAACAACGCGAAGCGGTTATGTGCACCGAGGGTCCGCTTCTGATCCTCGCCGGCGCCGGCAGCGGCAAGACGCGCGTCATCACCCACCGCATCGCCTACATCGTCACCGCCCGCCACGTCCCGCCCTCCGCCATCCTGGCCGTCACCTTCACCAACAAGGCCGCCCGTGAAATGCGCGGACGCGTCGCCGCCTTGCTTGAGGACGCCGGCCTCGATTCCACCCCCCGCCTCTCCACCTTCCACTCGTTTTGCGTCCGTCTCTTGCGCATGGATGGCGACCCGCTAGCCAAGATCCGCCCCGGCTTTACCCGCCGCTTCATCATCTACGACGAGGACGATCAGCTCGCCATCGTCAAGGCCGCCTACCGCACTCTCGGCTTGGAAGAGAAGGAGTTCATGCAGTACCGCGCGGCCATTTCGCGCATCAGCCACTCCAAGAGTATGAAGCTGGCGCCGGCCGATCTCTACAAGCAGGCCGCCAACCCCGAAACCGAAAAGCTGGCCTCCATCTTCGAGCAATACGAAAAGGCCCTGCACGCCGCTAACGCGCTCGATTTCGACGACCTGCTGCTCGAAGCCGTCCGCCTTCTGCGCCACGACGCCGCCACCCGCGAAGCCTGGAACCGCCGCCTCGGTTACGTCATGGTGGACGAGTATCAGGACACCAATCGCAGCCAGTATGAGCTGATGCGCCTGCTTTCCGAATCCCACCGCAACGTCTGCGTGGTGGGCGACGAAGATCAGTCCATCTATAGCTGGCGCGGCGCCGACCTGCGCAACATTCTGGATTTCGAACACGACTTTCCCAACGCCCGCACCATCCGCCTGGAGCAGAATTACCGCTCCACCAAGAACATTCTGGCCGCCGCCGGCGCCGTGGTCGAGAACAACAAGGCGCGCAAGGGAAAGAAGCTCTGGACCGATGCCGTCCCGGGCGAGATGGTGGGTCTCTACGCCGGCCACGACGACCGCAACGAGGCGCTCTTCGTCGCCGACCGCATCGAAAGTCACCTGGCCGCCCACCCCGGCGATCAAGTGGCCGTCCTCTATCGCACCAACTCCCAGTCGCGCCAAATCGAAGAGGCGCTGCGGACCTACGGCCGCAAGTACAACATCGTCGGCGGATTCAGTTTCTACCAGCGCGCCGAGATTAAGGACGTGGTCGCTTACCTGAAGCTGGCCGCTTCCAATACCGATACCGCCAGCCTGCTGCGCGTCATCAACACGCCCGCCCGCGGCATCGGCCGCACCACCGTCGAGCAGATCGAGCAGTATGCGCGCGAGCACGGCCGCAACCTGTGGGAATCGGCCGAGCGCCTGATCGACGAGGGGCAGCTCTCCGCGCGCTCGCAATCGTCGCTCGCCAATTTCCGCAACCTGATTCAGGAACTTTCGCTGGTGGCCGCCTCGTCGCCGCTGCCCGACGCCATCCGCTTCGTCCTCGACCGCACCGGCTACCGCAAAATGCTCGATCAGGAGCATACCCCCGAATCCCAGACGCGCATCGAGAACCTGGACGAATTGATCAACGCGGGGGCGGAGGCGGCCGAGAGCGGCAAGACCCTCTCCGACTTTTTGGATGAAGCCGCCCTCGTCTCCGACGCCGATGCCTTCGAGGAAACCGCGCTCGTCCACCTCATGACCCTCCACAACGCCAAGGGCCTCGAGTTCCCCCTGGTGTTCCTGACTGGCATGGAAATGGGCCTGTTTCCGCACAGCCGCTCCATGGATTCCGAAGCCGCCCTGGAAGAGGAGCGCCGTCTCTGCTACGTGGGCATGACTCGCGCGCGCCAGCGCTTGGTCCTCACTTGGGCCAAATACCGGCGGCGCTTTGGCGGCGGCGAGCAGACCCGCTCCACCCCCTCCTGGTTCCTCGGCGAGATTCCCGCTCGCTTGATTGTGGACCTCGGGTCGCCGGACGAGCCTGGAGAGGTCGATCTGACCGCCGAGCGCGACGACGCGCGGCAGTTGGCCCGCCGCAACACGTTCACCGGGAAAACGTACAATTCGCTCGAAAACATCTCCCAATTCTTCGGCGCGCGCGGGTTGCCCTTCAACCCGCCCAGGACGGCGCCGCCAAGCGTTCCGGCGCCGCCGGGACCCCTGGCCGCCGCGCCGCCTTTGGCCCCCGCCGGGGTGCGCAAGAACCGGACCGGCATGACCGTCGAGCATCCCAAGTACGGCCACGGGACGGTGGTCAAGCGCGAAGGCGACGGAGAAGATGCTAAGATCACTGTTAACTTCGCTCGTTTCGGTCTTAAGAAGCTGGCTGAAAAATACGCAGGACTAAAAAGAAGCTGATGAACACGAAGAACATTACCGACAAAGCCGAACGCAAAGAGAAAAAGCGCGCCGTGCGCAAGGCCGCGCCGCCCAAGGCGAAGCGCGCCGCCGGGGTTGCCCGCGGCTCCATGAAGAAAAAGATCCGCCGCCAGGTCCAGGGCCAGCGTAAACGGTAGCCGCGCCCGTTCGCCGGCAGCTCTTTTCAAGTGAGCCTTTTCCGAACGAAGAGCATCGACGCTCTGATCGCGGCGGCCGAAGATCCGGAGCGCAAGCTCCGGCGCACTTTGGGCCCGTGGAGCCTCACGGCCTTCGGCATCGGCGCGGTGATCGGGTCGGGCATCTTCATCCTCACGGGAACGGCCGCCGCCGGCGAGACGCTCAGTTTCAAATCGGTCCTGCATGCTCCCATCCTCGACTTGGTCATGCACGGCCGCAATGCCCTCTCGACGGTCGGACGCCCCGGCGCCGGCCCGGGCATCTCGCTGTCGTTTCTGCTGACCGCGCTGGCGTGCAGCTTCGCGGCGCTGTGCTACGCCGAACTGGCGTCCATGATCCCCATCGCGGGCAGCGCCTACACGTATGCCTATGCCACCCTGGGCGAACTGGTCGCCTGGATTATCGGATGGGATCTGATCCTCGAGTACGCCGTCTCCAACATGGCGGTCGCGGTGGGGTTCTCCGGCTACCTGAACGACGTTCTGGATAACGTCTTCGGCTGGCACTTGCCGGCCAAACTGGCCGGTCCGCCCATCGCCGGCGGCGCGCTCACCGGGGCGTGGTTCAATATTTCGGCGCTGCTCATCCTGCTGATCCTGACGTACATTCTGGTGATCGGCGTGCGCGAAAGCGCCAGTACCAACAATGTGATGGTGGTGATCAAGATCGCCGCCATTCTGATCTTCGTGTTCGGCGCCGCGCGCGCCGTCAACACCACCAACTGGCATCCCTTTCTGCCCAATGGCTTCCCCGGAGTCTTGACCGGCGCCGCCATTGTGTTCTTCACCTACATCGGCTTCGACTCGGTTTCGACAGCGGCCGAGGAGTGCCGCAACCCGCAGCGCGATCTGCCCTTCGGCATCATCATGACGCTGGTGGTCTGCGCCGTGCTCTATATCTCCGTGGCGCTGGTGCTCACCGGCATCGCCCCCTGGCGGACGCTCACCGGCGCAGCCCCCGTGGCCGACGCCCTCAAGCGGCTGGGATACAACGGCGTGCGCCAGTGGGTCAGCATCGGCGCCATCGTGGGCATGATCTCGTCGCTCCTGGTCTTTCAGTACGGACAGGCGCGCATCTGGTTCGCCATGTCGCGCGACGGCCTGCTCCCCAAGGCGTTCTCCAGGGTGCATCCGAAGCACAAGACCCCGCACGTCAGCACCTGGGTTGCGGGTCTGGTGGTGGGCATTCCAGCGGGCATCTGGGACATCGGAACCTTCGCCGACCTGGCCAACATCGGCACCCTCTTCGCCTTCATCGTGGTATCGGTGGGCGTCATCGTCCTGCGCCGCACGCAGCCCCAGCGCCGGCGCGGCTTCCGCGTCCCAGGCTCTCCCTGGCTGCCCATGATCTCCATCGGATTCTGCCTGCTGCTGATGCTGGCCCTGCCCCTCGAAACCTGGGTGCGCTTCTTCGTCTGGCTTGCGATCGGCCTGGGGATCTACATCCCCTTCGGCCGCAAGAACAGCGCGCTGGCGCGTGGCGCGGACTCTTAGTCCGCCGCGCCGAGAATCGTCTCGGCGCTCGCCGTCCGCCACTCAGCCGCGAGGCCGACCCTTCACCCCCACCAACTCTCCCCCGGCGCCAGATGCGCCTTCGCGACATCCGGATTCAGCTCGATGCCATAGCCGGGCTTGTCCTGAATCGTGAAGTAGCCGCTCTCCCAGAACGGGCCTTCGCGAATCACCAGGTCGGGCCACCAGGCAACCCAGTTGGCCAGTTCGTGGATGCGGAATTCCCGCATGGCGGACGCTGCATGGCAGGAGGCGATGGTCCCCACCGCACTAGCCGGGTTGTGACACGCGGTCCAGATGTAGTATAGATCGGCCAGATCCGAGATCTTCTTCGATTCCAGCAGACCGCCGGATTTTGGAACGTCGATGTGGACTCCCGAGGTGGCCTGCTTCTGGATCAGTTCCCGAAAGCCCTGGCGGCCGTAGAGATTCTCGCCCGTGCAGATCGGTACATTGATGGACCGCCGCACCAGCGCCATGGCCTCGATATTCTCCGGCGGAACGGGGTCTTCGAGCCACATCGGCTTCACCGGCTCCAGTTCCCTGGCCATGCGGATCGCGTCGGTGGTGTCGTAACGCCAGTGACACTCGACGGCGAAATCCGCGTCCGGTCCAAGCGTCTCGCGGACGGTCTGCATGCCGGTCACAATGCGGCGGTAGTCCTTCTGGGTGAGATTGCGCGCGTACGGATCGTGGCCGGGCTCGGTGAATCCGGGATCGGCTCTGAGGGGCACGCCGTCGCCTTGGAATTTGAAGGCGGTCCAGCCCCACTTCTCGGCGCGCGCGGCCTGCGCCTGGTCGCGCCAGGCGGCCGGGTCTTCCACGTGGCTGACCGATTGCAGCGTGCGGTAGAAGCGTATGCGGTCGCGGAACCGTCCGCCCAGCAGATTGCAGACGGGCGTTTGGAGGATGCGCCCGCACAAATCCCAAAGCGCGATTTCGATGCCGCTCGCGGCGCTCACGGTGACTCCGCCGATGGCCCCGGCGCCGGCGCTCTGCATCAGCATCTTGGTGTAGAGCTTGTCCACGTTGAGCGGATCCTCGCCCACCACGATGCCCTTCATCTTGTTGACGACCAGGTCTTTGACGCCCCAGCCCCAATACGCCTCGCCGATGCCGTAAAGGCCGGAATCGGTCTCCACCTTGATGAGATTCCAGTCCCAAGGGCCGCGCACGATCATGCACTTGACGTCGGTGATCTTGATTTTTTTGGCGAGCGCCTGGGCCAGGCGCTGATAGGGGGCGGCGAAGACGCATCCCGCGGCGGCGGAAGCGCGCAGAAAATCGCGGCGAGTCATAGGGACTATAGTAGCGCCGCGCGCCGGACGCTACATCTCCCGGCGGCCTTCCATGGCCTTCGAGATCGTCACTTCGTCGGCGAACTCCAGGTCGCTGCCCACCGGGATGCCCATGGCGATGCGGCTCACTTTCACGCCCAGCGGCTTCAGCAGGCGCGCCAGGTAGACGGCCGTGGCCTCGCCTTCGGTGGTCGGGTTGGTGGCCACAATGACTTCCTCGATTTCGCCCTGGCCGATGCGCTCGACGAGTCCCTTGATCTTGAGCGAGTCCGGCCCGATGCCCCGCAGGGGCGACAGCGTGCCGTGCAGCACGTGGTAGCGGCCCTCGAACTGGCGCGTGGTCTCGATGCCGGCGATGTTGTGCGGCTCTTCCACCACGCACACCACTTTCGGATCGCGGTTCGAATCGGCGCAGTACAGGCACAGCTCGTTTTCGCTGACGTTGTTGCAGACGCGGCACAGCACCAGCTTGTCTTTGACGTCTAGAAGGGCCTGCGCCAGACGTTCGGCGTCCGAGCGGGCCGCGCGCATCACGTGGAACGCCAGGCGCTGCGCGGATTTCTGGCCGATGCCCGGCAGGCGCTTGAACTCGGTCATCAGGCGGGCCAGCGGCTCGGCGAAATCGGGCATCGCTTAGAACAGTCCGGGGGGCAGCCCCATCCCGCCCAGCAGGCCGCGGGTCTTGACCTGAACTTCCTCGTCCACCTTCTTCACGGCCTCGTTCGACGCGGCCACGATCATGTCCTGAATCATCTCCACGTCGCCCGCCACCTCCGGGTCGATCTTCACCTTCAGCAGGTTCTTCTGGCCATCCATGTAAACGGTGACCATGCCGCCGCCTGCCGTGGCTTCCACTTTGATCAGGGCGATTTCGCGGTGCAGCTTGTCCTGCATCTGCTGGGCCTGCTGCATCATCGCCTGCATGTTGCCGGGTAGTCCCTTCACGTCGACTCCTTCAAATTGCGAACTTTGTAAACCGTGCTGCCGTCGAACACTTGTTGGAACCGCTGAACCTCCGGATTGGCGAGGGCGCGTTCGCGGACCTCGCCGTCCTGTACCACCGGCGGCGCGAGCGGAGCGGCCGGGACGTCGCCCTCTTCGATGGCGACGACCAGCCGCAGCGGTTTGCCGAAGGCCTCGCGCACCGCCGCGGCCATGGCCGGGTCGCCGAAGTAGATCTTATAGTTCTTGGATGTCGCGACGCGGAGATCGCTGCCCGAAACGGCGATCCGCGAATTCTCGACCGCGTCGGCCAGGTGCGCATGCCCCAGCTCCGAAAGCCGCCGGTGCAGCACCCCCCGCGCATCGTGGGGCGGGCCTCCCGGCCTGCCTTCTTCTTTTGGCGCCGCCGCCTTCCTGGCGCGATCCTGTTCAAACGGCGATGGCCCGCTCCTGCGCGGCGCAGCCGCCGGAACCGGCGCCGGGCCCGGAGCCACCGGCGCTGGCGGACCCGCTCCCCCAAGCTCCGCCAGGGCCTGTTCGATGGGCAGCAGCCGCCCCGCCTGCACCAGCCGCACCAAGCCGATCTCCAGGTGAAAACGCGGCTGCAGCGAGAACTGCAAATCCTTGAACAGGTCGAGCGAGAGCTGCAGGTAGCGCGTGAGATCCTCTTCGGAGAACTTCGCGGCGATCTCCGCCAGCCGCTGGCGCTGCGCGGCCGACGCCGCAATCAAGCGCGTCCCCTCGCCCGCGATGCGCGCCACCAGCAGGTTGCGGAAATAACGCGCCAGCTCGCGGCTGAAGTGCTGCAAGTTGTGGCCGTTGCGCTCCAACTCGTCCACGACTTCCAGCATGCGGCGCGAATCGCCATCGAGCAGCGCCTGCGCCACCATTTCAAGCGATTCGAGCGAGAACGCGCCCAACAGCGCCCGCACCTCGCGCGCGTCGAGTTTGGCGCCGCAGCAGGCGATGGCCTGGTCGAGCGCCGAAAGCGCGTCGCGCACGCTGCCCTCGCCCGCCTGCGCCAGCACCGCCAGCGCCTCGGAATCCGCCTCGATGCCTTCCTGCCGGCAGATCCACGCCATGCGCTCCACCAGGGCTTCAAAATCCACCGAGCGGAAACTGAAGTGCTGGCAGCGCGAGGCGATGGTGGCCGGAATCTTGTGCGCCTCCGTGGTGCAGAGCACGAAGACGGCCCATGGCGGCGGCTCCTCGATGGTCTTGAGCAGCGCGTTAAACGCCTCGTTGGTGATTTGGTGCGCTTCGTCGACGATGAAGACCTTGTAACGGTCGCGCGCCGGCTGATAGCGCACGTTCTCGCGCAGCTCGCGCATCTCATTGATGCCGCGGTTGGAAGCCGCGTCGATCTCGATGACGTCCACGGTCCCGCCGCCGGTGATCTCCAGGCAACTGGCGCACACGCCGCACGGGGTCGCCGTGGGGCCTTCGGCGCAATTCAGGCAGCGCGCCAGGATGCGCGCGATGGTGGTCTTCCCGGTTCCGCGCTGCCCCGAAAAAATGTAGCCGTGAGCGATGCGATTCTGCGCAATGGCGTTTTCGAGCGTGGTCTTGACGTGCTCCTGATTGACCACGTCCTTGAACGTCTGCGGCCGGTATTTTCGAGCGATGACCTGGTACATGAGGAGGGCGAATGCCAGGCCCCGGGTAATCCGCGGCACACGAACCGCACCGCTACCGTTGCTTCCTTCCGGACCTGGCGGGGTTTGCAGCCGCCCGCTGCACGGAGCCCGGGACCTGACAAGCATCTATCGTAACACGCGCCTGTAAGGAGCAATCCGGCTTCAACGGTGCATCGCGGGTTGCCCGCGACGGCGGCCGCTATGCGACGCGAAGTTCGGCCGAGCCGCGCCTTTTAGAATTCTTTCATTTTGAAGAGCCGCCCGTTGATGCCTCCGTCGTGGAGTTCCAGCACGATCTCGTCGTCCGGGAAGGGGATCTTCTTGTCGTCCTCGTCGCGCGGGAGGTCCGCGTCAATCACGCTGAGGATGTACTGGACCTTGTACTTGATAGCGGTCTCGCGCACGACGTCCAGAAGCATGCGGCGTTTCCTGGTATCGAGTCCCTCGAATATCCCGTCGTGGTACACGAAGTGGTAGAAGGGCTGGTCCGCGTACGTGCGCAGGATGGCGACGTCGAAGAGCGCACACAAGAGTTTCTTGTAGGACGTGCCTTCGCCCTGGCTTGTTGCTTGTCCTTCTTGGCCGAGGAGTTCGACGTCGACCTTGAAATCAATGTTGCCGCTCGCGTTGATTGACGGGTAGAAGCTCCCCTTCAGATTGAGAACTTGCTTGACAAGGCTGTGGAACTCTTTTGCAATGCTTGTGCAGGTCGGACTGCCCTGCGCGATGGCGGTCGTGCTGTCCTGGATGACTTGTTTGCGTCGGAGTTCGAGTTCCGTGAGTGTCTTGGACAGATCGAGAACCTTCTTGAGGCGCTCGCACTGGTGCTCCAGGTAATTGAGCTGCGCCTGCTGCTGGGAGTATTCCTTTTGCAGGGCCTTGTATTTCTTGAACGTGTCCGCATTGCGCAGGATCTCCAGGCAACGGACGCGTTCACCGTTGAGCCGGTCGGCCTCCGTCGTCAGGGTGGCAAGCTGTTTCTCTAGCTCGGTGATCTGCGCCCTGAGGAGAGCGTTCCGTTCCTTTGTTACTTTCTTGTTGAACGTTACGAGTTCTTCGTAGTCGCGCGCGAGTGGGTCGGGGAAGTAGAGTTTGGTTTCTTCGAAGACTTGTTTGATGTTCTTGATGTTGAAGCTGACACCCGTTTCGAGCGAGTTTCGCATCTGCGCGAGGTCGTACTCGACGTTGTAGATTTGGTCGTTGGTGTCAGCGCTTTGTTGTTCGATTCGGTCGATGAGGGAGCGGTTGACGCGTGCTTCCTCTTTGCGAAAGTCGAACTGTTCGAGTTGCACGCCGGTCTTTTCTACTTCGTCGCGCTGGATCGCGATTTGTGCGGTGAGCTTGGTGAAGTTGCGCTCGTCGACTTGTACCTCTGCTTGTCGATCATCGCGTTCGCGTTGCTTGGCGTCGATTTGCTGGTCGAGCTCGTATTTCTGCTCGATGACCTTCGGGTCGAAGCCGATGACCTGTGTGAGGTACGGCTTCCAGTGCATGTCTTTGCCCGCCATGAACTTGGCGATTTGGAAGTAGTCCTGGTAGTCGGCTTGTGTGCGCAGGAAGTACGAGACGCCTTTGCGGTAGTCCCAGGGCTTGATGACCGTCAGGTCCAGGTACGCGTCCAGGATCTCGCGCGCCTTCTCCAGCGGTATTTCGTAATGGTCCCACTGGGTCTGTCCGACGGTGGTGCCGTCCAGGCCGCGTTGGTTGTGGTGCTTGATCGATATCTTGGTGGGCTGCGTGACGGTGCGTCGTACGGTGACGAAGGTATCCTTGTGCGTCTGGAGTTCCAGGTAGAACGTGAATGCGCTAAAGCGTTCGGCGTGTTTGGCGAGGAAGTGGTTCTGGTCGCCGCTGATGTTCTTGAGGAGCAGGTAGTCGATGAGGTGGATGAACGTTGTCTTGCCGAGGTTATGGCTGTCCTTGGTTTTGTCCTTTGGCTTGGTGATCTTGGCGAACACCACGTTGAGCCGCTCGTCGGTGACTCCGTTGAACTCGATGGGCTCGAAGAGCTTTGGCTGGTTCGTGTAGATGCGGGAGAGCTTCATTGTGCTGTCCCTCGGTGTTCACGGTACTCGAACGAGTCGGTCTTCTCGTGGTATTCGATGGTGCCGAGCAGGTATAGGAAGCCGAGCGCCGGGAGGAGCGTCTCGCGGAGTTGGTCACCGTTCTTGCGGTACAGCTTATGGTAGAGCTGGTTGTACGAAATAGTGCGGCTGTTGTGCACGGCCTTGAGTATTTGTGCCGCGACGCTGAGCGTGGACGTTTCCGGATTGAGGTGCTTAGTTGGCTTGAGCATGGTCCCCGATGTCGCAGTCAAAATACATGTAATGGAGGAATAGCCTGACGAGCTGCTTCTTCCCTTGTAGCTCCGGGTTGTTCTTGATAATCAGGTCGTACACGTACGTGAGGACTTCGTCGAACGTGGTGAATTCCTTGCGGTACGTGATGATCTTCTGCTTGAGCTCGTCGGCCGCGTCGTGGTACAGGTTCTTGATGTCGGTGTTGCGTGGGCCTTCGAGGAATGTTTTGATGCGGTTGAAGTGTGGGAGTGATTCCCGCTTCATGTACTCGTAGTACTCGTCCGTGAGCCTGTTGATGATGTTCTTGGTCTTCTTGTCGACGAACGTGAAGTTCTGGGCACTGTGAAATGGTGATGTGCCGTCTTGTACGACGGCATGGAACGCGGTGATGACGTTATTCAGGTCGCCGGGCTGGAACCGGAAGGGTGCTTCGTTGCGCGGAAAGCCCATGCTCGTCCAGATTTGTGGTGTCTCGTCGAGGTACCGCCGGATGTTGTCGGTTGCGATGAGCCACGTGTCCTTGACACCTTTGATCGCGAGCACCGTGGTTTTGAACTGGTTCTCAGCGGGTGGCGTGAGGCGGCGGTTGGTGAATAGGAGGTAGTATTCGAGTTCGCCGTTGGCAACGAGCGTCGTGATTTTTGGTACTTCCTCGTTGACGATCCTGGTGAATTCCGCGTGTGAGCAGCTCGCGCTGGGGTTGCTGGTGTGCTTGGCCTGGATGATGAACTTGCCGGTGGCTGGGCTGGCGGTGCTGGGGAATGCTTGTGCGGTGCCGGTGAAGCGCGCATCACGACCGCCATCTTTGCCGGCTGTGAAGCTGATCGTGCCCGTGCCGAGCGTGTGGTGGCAGATGCGGCAGGTCAGGTCTTCGAACTCGTCGTCGGCGAGATCGTGGAGTGGGTAGGAGCGTTTCATTGGCGGCTCAACGGGTTCAGCGCGTGGTTTGCATTGTATTGTAGCCCTTTTCTTTATATTTCTTTGCGCTATCGACGAACAGCATGCGGAGCGGGCTGGATTTCGTATGCAGGAGCGTCGCCAACCCGGCGCGCCGGCGCGTCCCAGAACGCCCCGGTTCCGTCGCCACGTTCATTCTAGAACGTTTCGCAGGTATAGAGTGTTTTTTGTGCCCCGGGCCGGACTTGCACCGGCGTCCTTCAGCTTAGCGGGCCGACGCTCTTATCCACCTGAGCTACGCGGGCATCTTCGTTACACTCCCGCTTCTTCTCCGGCTGGCGGAACGGCGGCGCGGTTCCGTTCCTGCCTTTTTGTTCGTTCGCGGAGGGCGAGGTTCTTTACCGCGAGACCTTCTAGCAGGACGCTGAAAAGGTCCCTGGGGCACCTGAAAGCCCTTATTCGGCATCCTGCCAGGCTGTTGACGAGGCCGGTTAGGCGGAATCGCCTGATTGTTCGTCGTCCTTTTCGTTCCGGCGCGGGCCGCTCTACCAGCCGCGTTCCTGGAGTTGGTCGAGGCGGCGCTGAACCGTCCGCGGGCTGAAGTCCAGTCGCTGCGCTATCATCGCGGGGGAATTCGGGAACGTTCACCTCGTGTTCCTGCTTGCACCTCAAGGCCGCGAAGTACTGCGCGCGGAAACTCAGTGACCGTACCCGAGTTCGTCCGTCTCGAAAACAGTCTCGAACACAGTCAAGCAACGGCGGGCGTGTTCCGCTATAATATCTCTCTTCGCAATCGGAACGGCGTCAGGAGACGGGAATCATGAGAACGCGTTGTTTTTTCGCCGCCGCATGCATCGCGGTGGCGGTTTCGGCGTCCTGTTACGGACAGACGGCTGCGGCGGCGGGCATCCCCCACCTTCGGAAGCAAGGCTCGGCCACGCAGTTGATTGTGGATGGCAAGCCGTTTCTGGCGGTGACGGGAGAGTTGGGAAACAACTCCGCTTCGAGCCTTGAGTACATGAATCCGATCTGGTCCAAGCTGGAATCGGGCAACCTGAACTGCATACTGGCCGCGGTGGAGTGGGCGCAAATGGAGCCCACCGAAGGCAAGTACGATTTCGCGCTGGTCGACGGCCTGGTCAAACAGGCCCAGGAGCACCACCTGAAGCTGGTCTTTCTGTGGTTCGCCAGTTGGAAGAACGGCCTGTCAAGCTACGTTCCCTATTGGGTCAAGGCGGACTACAAGCGCTTCCCGCGCATTCAAATCAAGGGAGGCAAGACCATCGAGCTGCTGAGCACGCTCGGCGACGCCACGCGCGACGCCGACGCCCGCGCTTTTCGGGCGCTCATGCAACACCTCAAGCTGACCGACGTGCGGCGCACCGTCGTGACGATCCAGGTGGAGAACGAAGTGGGCGTGTTGCGCGACTCGCGGGACCGCTCCCCGGCCGCGAACAAGGCCTTCGCGGGGCCGGTTCCGAAGGAACTGATGGATTACCTGGAGAAGCACAAGGACACGCTGGCGCCGGAGTTGCGCGAAGTCTGGGCCGCCAACGGGATGAAGGCCGCGGGCACTTGGGAAGAGGTCTTCGGCCCCGGCAAGCCCGATAGCGTGGACATGCCGATCCAGACCAACAGCCCGCCCATGACCCGCGAAGAGCACGACACCGCCTGGCGGCAACTCCGCTGGCCGGTGGATGAGTTCTTCATGGCGTGGAACTACGCGCGCTACCTCAACAAGGTGGTGACGGAGGGCAAGGCGGAGTACGCCATTCCCATGTACGTGAACGGCTGGCTGCAACAACCGAATATGGCTTGGCCGGGCACCTATCCGAGCGGCGGTCCGCTGCCCCAGGTGCACGACATCTGGCGCGCGGGGGCGCCCTCGGTCGATGTGCTGGCGCCGGATCTGTACCTCGAATCTTTCGACGAAGTCTGCGCGCGCTTCACGCGCAATGGAAACCCGCTGTTCATCCCCGAAACGTCCGCCAACCCGGTCAATGCGATCAACGCGTTCGTCAAGTGGAACGCCATTGCGTACTCGCCGTTCTACATCGAGCGGAACGTTGCGCCGGATAGCGATCTGGCGGCCGCTTACCACCGCATTACCAGCCTCGCTCCCGCCATTGGGGCGCAGCAGGGCAAGGGCCGGATGACCGCCCTGCGCATCAATCGGGGCGATCCGCCGGTCAAGGCGAGCCTGGGCGAGTATACGCTCACGCTGACGGGCCTGGGCGCGGGCCGCATCCCCATCGCTCCGGAGCCTGCGGCCGCGGGGCAAGCGGGCGCCCCGCCGGCGCCGGTGCAAGGCGGACGCGGCCAGCAGCAGGGCAACGGCAAGGACATCGCCATCTTCATCGCCGCCGGACCGAACGAATTCTACATGAGCGGCGGCGAGGGCAACGTCCGCGTGGCCTTCACGCCCAACACGCCGGGCGCGCCGGTGGTGGGTCTCGGGGATGTGGAGGAAGGCAAGTTCGTCGACGGCAAGTGGGTGGTGATCCGCCATCTGGGCGGGGACGACACGGGCCAAGGCGAACTGCTGACGCTCCGCGCCAATACCTTGATGCGCGTGACCGTCTACCGCTACGAATAGCGGCGGACGCAGTGGCAAGGCCTGAAAGGCGGGTTGACCGACGCCCCAGCCACGCTTGATCGATGTGGATGCGGCGAGCTTCGACGCGCTGCCCTGTTGCGGGATCAAAAGCCCGACGCATCCCGGCCGCCGGCGGAAGGGCTGCTGGCTGCAAGCCAACGGCGAGTTCGCATGGCGCGGCGTGGATGCCGCCGGCTTCATGTTCATCCACTGCGTTTGGGTTTTCTTCAGGCGGCATCAGCGAAAAGGCTGGGACGAGAAGGTCGCGCAGTACAGCCGGGGCCTGACCATCATCCGCTCGAGCCAGTGCCCGCACATCGCGAAGTTCGCGGCTGAGATCGCCGAGGCGGCGGAGAAGGAGTACCATCTCACGCCCGCGGTGGTCGATATCGAATCGTGGAGCGACGCCCAGAACGCTCATGGGCCATATGAGCCGAGCTATGCTTGAGCGCTATTCTCATATCCGCATGAATGCGAAACGTGAGGCGGTAAAGGCGTTGAGCACAGCCTCGGCGGCCACTTCCGAGGATGGGGTGGGCGCAAAAATGGGCGCAATTGCCCATGCCGCCATCGTCCATTTACTTTCAAATGATTGAAAATGCTGGTGAGCGCGGTAGGAATCGAACCTACAACCTAGTGATTAAGAGTCACTTGCTCTGCCAATTGAGCTACGCGCCCGCGAGGAGTTCGCCGGAGGCTTGGCGCATTCCATGCCACGCCAAGAGCCGATTATAGCATCTCGGAGACCCCTG